>ENA-UOJP01000181-UOJP01000181.1-human-gut-metagenome-genome-assembly--contig:-C102-NODE-181-length-144153-cov-65.829602_pt1 | contig 144153 bp, 125 predicted proteins | sample MGYA00242353_ERZ723900 | MGnify/ENA metagenome assembly ERZ723900 | reverse complement strand
TAATTTACAAGGTGCACGCTCCATTCGCGGAACAGGTGTTATCTTAGCACCTACCCGCCCTTTTGTCAACACCTTTTTTCAAACTTTTTGATTTTTCCACAATTTGTTTGTTAGACTGTGCAAAATAGACAGGCGGAGAGGGCGCAAAGCACCCTCCCCACCGTGCATTTGCACTGCTATCAGTTGAAGCAGCCGCTAAACAGCTGGCACAGCATCGTAAAGAGCGTGCCGCAATCAAAATTGCCGCAGTTAAACATGGCGTCAAGTCCTCCTCGATTCTGGAATGCGCCTCGATCAAGACAGGCGGTATTCTACCGTTTTTGCCGCCGGATTGCAAATGCAATGATTGCCAGCGTGCTCAGTCCGCGCTGAGCTTGGCGTCAAAGCCGCCCGGAAACATATCGGCACACAGCGGATCATCCCACACCGCGCGCAGACCCTTTTCCAATTCCGTCGCCTGTTCGGGTGCAAGACTGGCAAGCGCCTCGCGCAGCTCGGCGCTCGGGCGGTTATAGATCATATTGGGAATACGCCACTCACGCGCTTCCCCCGTCGTCAAAAACCAGCAGTCTATGAGCTGTTCCGCCGTCGCCTCCTGCTGACCGGAATCCAGACTACGGCCGATCTGCGGCAGCCAGACCGCGCCGCCGCCCGTCCATGTGCCGTCAATGTACCAGTTTCCCGCTTCATCCCGGCACGCGTCCGCGGCCATACCCCAGCCATAATAATCGTCGTACTCGCCTTCGCCCGTCGGCTCGATCATGCCGCTGCCGGCCTCCCATTGATAGCGCTGTGAGGACTCCGGGTCATCAAAGCGCATCATCACGCCAAAGCCAAAGCAGAAGTTCGGGTAGTCCGTTCCGTAATACGCGTCGAACACGCGCTCCTTCACCGGCGATGCCGCGTCATCCGGTTTCCCGCTGAACCAGCGCGGCGCGGCGTTCAGACCGGCGGCGAACTGCGCGCAGAACTCGTTCGCGATATTCTCGTAGTCCGTCTCTGTGCCGGGAACATGCAGGTCGTACAGCTTTTCCATCACCGCTTCCTGCGCATAGACGAACAGGAGCTGTGCCGCGTGCGCCGTATTGCTTTTATAATAGGTAGTCTCGCCGTTTCGCGTCAGCCGCAGCACATTGCCGCCCGGATGCTCGTACTCTGCATCCGGTTTCATTGCTCCCCAGGGCGGAATGAACGCGATCGCATCTTTCCCATAAGAAATCTCCGCAACGACCCCGTTGCGGCAATCGTCCCAGTCCTGCTCCGTTGCCGCATACCACGGCTCGTCGCCGTACATCGACGGTTCACTCAGTGCATATACAGGCGAATTGCCATAACCCTGCTTCGCACCGCGCGGGCGGTCGTATTCGTCCACGCGCCCGCCGTCTCGCTCATCCGTCACGCGGATGTGATAGGCGCCTGTTTCCTCCGTGCTGCCGAAGATCGTCTCGCAGCATTGCAGGATCGCCTCCCGTGCCTGCGGGTCGCTTTGCTTGGTATTCTCCTCTTTTTCCTGCGCGCAGCCGCTAAGAGAGAGCAGCGCCAGCACCGTCAGCGCGGAGAGCAGAATACGGCTCGTTGTCTTTTTCATTGCACTTTCCTCCAAAATCAATGTGGTTCAGAAGGGTCGCTCTATTTTTTCAGACGTTCGTCGCAGCGGTTTTGTTCCGCGTCCTTTCCCTTTTTTATATTTTTATTGTAGATAACGAAAAAGAGGGCGGCTCCATCTGCCGTCCTCTTCTCCCGATTTTCACTTGTCAGTTTTTTTTTGCGGTGCTATACTATATGTTATATGGTCAAAAACCATATAGCATGCTGCGATCAATGTCCGCGAGCGAGTGCGCGCCGCACATGCGCATCGTGTCGGCAAGCTCGGCTTTGAGCTTCTGGACGTAGAGCTGCACGCCCTCCTCCCCGCCGCCATAGACGGTGGTAACAAACGGGCGGCCGATGAGCACCGCGTCCGCACCGAGCGCCAGCGCCTTGAACATGTCCATGCCGCTGCGGATCGCGCCGTCGACCAAAATCGTCATCTTGCCGCCGACAGCATCGACGATGTCCGGAAGCACCTCCGCCGTCGCGGGGCAATGGTCGAGCACACGGCCGCCGTGGTTCGAGACCACGATGCCGCTCGCGCCCGCCTCCAGCGCCTTTTCCGCGCCGCGGGCGGTCATAATGCCCTTTAAAATGAACGGACGCTGCGCCCAGGAGACGATCTGCTTTAACTCCTCAACGCTTTTGCTGCCCGCCGGCGGCGTCAAGCCCTGCAAAAACGGCAGGCCCGCCGCGTCGATGTCCATTGCGATGGCGAAGGGCTCGGATTCCTGCACGAGCGCGAATTTTTCGCGGATCGTGTCCATATCCCACGGCTTGATGGTCGGCACGCCGCAGCCGCCGTTCGCCTTGAGCGCCTCAGCCGCGCCCTCGACCACCTTCGGGTCGGTGCCGTCGCCGGTAAAAGCGAGAATGCCCGCGTTTGCGCACGCGCGCACAAGGATATTATTATAAGTAAGATCGTCGTACTTGTCCCCGTAGTGAAGACGCATCGCGCCCACCGGCGCGGCGAACGCCGGAATCTCAAACGTCCAGTCAAAGAGCGTGAATGAGGTGTCCACCTGTGAATTTTCGCAGATGGTGTCCATGTTGACGCAGATCTCACGCCACTTTTCTGCGTTGCGGATAAAGCCCGTGCCCTCGCCCTTGGCGCCGGGGCCGGGCATCGTGTTGCGGCAGACCTTGCCGTTGCAGTCATTGCACGCCTTGCAGTAAGGGCCGATGCAGGTCCTTGCGTTTTCCAGCACTTGCTGATAAGTCATGTTGGTTCCCCCTTCGGAAATGAGTTTGCTTGCCAATATCGTGTCGATCCGACGCGATATCGCCTATATTTTATCCCGTCCTGCTGAAAAAGCAAGACCCAAAGGAGCTATTTATGAATACCGTTCACACACTGAGAGAATATGTCGATGCGCTGCGCGACGCGGGCATTCTGGTCGAAAGCGCCGTGAGCGACGAGCTCGCCGCGCGTGAGATCCACTGCCTCACCTACGATACGCGCGCACTGAGCAAGGACGCGCTTTTCATCTGCAAGGGCGCACACTTCAAGGAAGAGTACCTGTGCGACGCACTCTCGCGCGGCGCGATCGCCTACGTCGCCGAGAAAAAGCACAATGTGGACGCGCCCTGTCTTCTTGTCAACGACATTCGCTATTCCCTCGTCGTGCTCGGTCAGCTCTTTTATAACCATGTGACGGACAAGCTCACAAGCGTCGGCATCACGGGCACAAAGGGCAAGAGCACCACAGCCTACTACGTGCGCTACATCTTAAATGACTGGCTGCGCGCGCAGTCGATGCCCGAGTGCGCCATTCTCTCCTCTATCGACAACTACGACGGCAAGAGCACCGAGGAGTCCCACATCACCACGCCCGAGGTGCTTGAGCTCTACCAGCACTTTGAAAACGCCTATGAATGCGGCATTTCGCATCTTGTGATGGAGGCCTCGTCCCAGGCGCTCAAATACGGCCGCGTGCGCGGTATCACGTACGACGTCGCTGCATTTTTGAACATCGGCAGCGACCACATCAGCCCCATCGAGCACCCGGACTTTGAGGATTACTTCAACTCCAAGCTCAAAATTTTCGACTCCTGCCGCTTCGGCTGCGTCAATACCGACGCCAAGTACTCGGATCGCGTCATCGAATACGCCAAGGACCGCTGCAACCTCATCACGTTTGGCTCACACGAAAGCGACACTGTCTCCTGCCAGCATGTGGAAAAGCGCAGTGACGGGCTCTACTTCACGGTTTCCTCGCTCAAGTACAACGGTGAATTTTCCATCACGATGCCCGGCCTTTTCAACATCTCCAACGCCCTCGCTGCCATGGCCATCTGTATGGTGCTCGACGTGCCGGAGGAGTATGTGCGCTCGGGCCTTCGCAAGGCGCGCGCCGCGGGCCGCATGCAGATCTACGAGAGCCGCGACAAGAACGTCACCGTCATCGTCGACTACGCGCACAACCGCATGAGCTTTGACGCGCTCTACCGCTCGACGAAGATCGAATACCCCGGCCGCCAGATGATCTCCGTCTTCGGCTGCCCCGGCTCCCACGCGCTCCAGCGCAGAAAAGACCTCGGCGAGCTGAGCGGGCAGAACTGCGACTTCGTCTTCATCACCGAGGAGGACTCCGGCGAAGAGCCGTTCGCGCAGATCGCCGCCGACATTGAAAAGCACGTTGCCTGCCCGCACCTTGTGCTCGAGGACCGCGCCGAGTGCATCCGCCGCGCAATTCTGGACGGCAAGGACGCGCGCGTCATTCTGCTGACCGGCAAGGGAGAAGAGACAACGATGAAGCGCGGCAGCGTCTTCGTCCCCTACCCGAGCGACGTCGAGCTCACACTCAAATACCTCGCCGAATACGACAAGGTCCATCCCGCCGCGCCGGCGAGCAGCGCCAAAAAGGCAAAAAAGGACTTTTTGCCCATTATCCTCGGCAGCGACGAAAACGCCTACGGCACGGCGCGTCTCTTCCGGGAGGCCTATCACGTCACACCGCTGCTGCTGTGCACGCAGCAGCTCGTGCCCACGCGCAGCTCACACCTGTTTCTCTGCCGCATTATCCCGGATTTTGAGCGCGAGGAGGTCTTCCCCGACGCGCTGCTCGGCGTGCTGAAGCAGTGCGCACAGGACTATGAAAAGCTGCTCGTCATCCCCTGCTCGGACTATTACACGGGTCTTCTCTGCCGCCACTACGACCATTTCGAGGGGCTCATCGCCAACCGCTTCACCTCCGAGGAGCTTCTTGAGACCTTCGACACGAAAGACAAGTTCAACGCCCTCTGCGAGCAGTACGGCATGGACTATCCCAAGACCGTCGTCGCCTCTCCTGAGGAGCGCGAGAGCGTCGTCGACCGCCTTCCGTTCGACTTTCCCATCGTCGTCAAGCCCGAGAATTCCAATGCACTCGACTATCTCCGCTGCCATTTTGAGGGGCAGAAAAAGGTCTTCTTCTTCGACACGCGCGAGCAGTACCTCACGATGGTCCACAGCATGAACCAGTCGGACTACCGCGGCAAGCTGATTTTGCAGGAGTTTATCCCCGGCGGCGACGACGCGATGCGCGTGCTCAACAGCTATTCGGACCTTGACGGCCATGTGCGTGCGATGTGCCTCGGCCAGCCGGTGCTCGAATACTACGACCCCAAGTCTGTCGGCAACTATGCCGCCATCATCTCGCGCGGCGATCAGGCGTTGTACGATAAAATGCAGGAGTTTCTCGAAAAGCTCGGCTACGTCGGTTTTTCGAACATCGACATGAAGTACGATTCCCGCACGGGCCGCTACGTGCTCTTCGAGATCAACCCGCGCCTTGGCCGCAGCAGCTATTTCTGCCGTGCCGCGGGGCTGAACATGATGAAGCTCCTGACGAACGATGTCGTCTACGGCAAGCGCGAGGACTGCGTCTACAACCACACCGTCGCCCTCTGGCAGAACGTGCCGACCGGCATTCTGCGCCGCTATGTCAAGGATCAGGAGCTCTCCGACGAGCTCAAGCAGTTCAAGGGCACGCACACGCTCTTCTGCAAGGGCGATCTGCCGCTCTCTCGACTCTATCGCCTGCTGCGCTACTACGCCGCGCAATACCACAACTTCCGCGACTACTACTTCGATAAAAAGTGACTCCTGTCAAAAGAAAAAGGAACGGCTCGTGCCGTTCCTTTTTCTTACCAGAATTTTTTCTTTTTGCACACCCACAGGCTCAGCACCACCACGGCGACACTCACAAGAATGATCGCGGGGTAGCCGTATTTCCAGTGCAGCTCCGGCATGCCGGAAAAGTTCATGCCGTACCAGCCGACAAGCAGTGTCAGCGGCAGGAAGATCGTCGTCACGATGGTCAGGATCTGCATGATGCGGTTCTGACGGATGTCGATCTCCGACTGAAACAGCGACTGGATCTGCGTGCAGTATTCGCGCAGCAGCTGCGATTCCTCGCGCAGGCGGATGACGCGCTCTTCAAATAATCGGAACAGTCCGCACTCCTCATCCGAAAAGTAGTCGTTCTCATTTTCCCGCAGCTCGCACGCCACGTCGTCGAGCTGGGAGTAGTAGCGGTACCAGGCCATCGTCTCCTTGCGCAGCTCGCTCATCGGGGTGCTGAATTCCTCCAGCTCGCCCGCGAGCACGCGTTCTTCCAGCGCCGTCGCGCGGTCTTCGATCTCCTCGAGGCGGTGCAGGTCCCTGGCGATCAGCAGCTCGAAGAAGTCGTAGAGAAATCGTCCGATGCTGTTTTCTATCAGGCGTTTTTCCTTGACGATGTGCTTCAAATAAGGCTCGGCCATCTCTCCGTCGTCCACCAGCACCACGCGGTCCTTCGTCACGAGATAGCCGCAGCAAAGGCGCGTGCCGTCCCTGCGGCCGCGCGGCAGTGCGAGCGTTCCGCTCAGACAGTTGGAGCGCACCTCCGCCTTGCAGACGTGCGCGTCCCGCGCGCTCGGCGTATGGTGCAGCACCGCTTCGAGTCCCGGCAGCGCCGTTTCGTGCGCCAACTCGTCCGAATTCAGCAGCACCACCGCCGCGCCGCTCTTCGGCGCGCGGTCCAGCGGCGTCAGCGTCTTGCCGATCGCATACCATTTCATACCCGTTCCCCCAATGCGCTTCTTTCTCTCCCCCATTGTAGCAGAATATGAAAAAAGTACAACGCCCCGCCAGAACTTTTTCCCGCAGCGCAATATTTTATGATAAAATTTGTAAAAGCGTGAACTTTTTTGTTATCTTTTGCGTCTATATGGTTGGAAGATGGAACACCCCACACACAAAAGGAGGAAATTTGGATGAAACGAAAATCTCTTCGCACGCTTGTTTGCGCGCTCCTCGCATCTCTTGCGCTCACAACCTTTGCCTTTGCCGACAACGGGCCGAAGCCCCAACTCATCGTGCGCGTCAAAAACGCGCCGCAGGAGCCCTACTATCTCGACCTGCTCGCCAAGGGTGATTGGGACGCGGAAGATGGAAACCGTATCGACGGCATCGACTGGAACTACGACGGCAAAGAGGATACGCTCGACCCCGACCTCTTAGCACTTCTGCGCGACAATGTTCCCGCCGGTTGGCACGCCTGCGTGGCGCAGGGCACGACCGGCGCACCAATCTACGGTGAGCTATACTCAGAGAACACAGACGTCTCTGGCAATGCACTGCACTGGTTCGGCTACGTCGGTGTGCCGAGCACCTACCGCATCATCCTCGTCACCGAATCCGGCAAGGTCTGGGTCTCCGATATACTCAATCGCCGCGTTCTGCAATCGTCCGTCACGGTCAACTGGTCGGACGATACGTCGGCAGTCACCGTTTCCGTTCCCTCAACCATTCCCGGCTACTTGCTGCAATTTCTTGCGACGCTCGTGCCGACGCTTCTCATCGAGGGCGCGCTGCTGCTTCTGTTCCGCTATTCGTGGAAGAAAAACTGGGAAGCGTTTTTACTTGTCAACGTTCTGACACAGGGCTTTTTAGCCGTTGCATCTGTATATGTCACCGCACACAGCGGCGTGAGCGCTTGGTATTTCTTTTTCTTCCTGCTTCCGGCGGAACTCATCATTTTGCTTGTCGAGCTGTATCTCTACGCCGGCTGCGGCCTTCTCACCGGCCACAGCAAGGGCCGCGCCGCGGCCTATGCGATCACCGCCAATCTGGCTTCCGCTGTTCTCGGCTATTATCTGGCCGAGCCTGTCTGGCGGCTCGTTGTCTCGATCTTATGATTCTGTTCGCATAACGCCAAGGAGGAATTCGCATGACCGGCCAAGTCTTTCCTGATCTGCCGCAAACTCCCCCGCCCGAACCACCCGCCGATCCTCCCGCACAGGAGGAACCGGCCGAGGCCCTCACGCCCGCGCAGGAGATGGCCGACGCGCTCTCCGCGCCCGAAGTAGAGATGCCCGATGCGAGCGATTCGCCCTTCTGCCGCGCGATGGGCTTGATCGCCGGCGGCCTCGCTGTCACCGGTGTGACGCTGAATTTCTGGAACCTCGACGTGCTGCTGCCGCTGGTCGGCACATTCTGCCTGCTCGTCGGCTTCCGCGCCCTGCGGCGGGTCAACGGCTTCCTGCGCGCGGGCTATGTCTGCGCCTGCCTGCACATGCTGCTCCTTTTTGTTGAGCTTGGGCAGGATGCCGTGATCTACCGTGCGGACACCGGCCTGGCGGCATTTTTCACCGTCGTTGCCGCCGCCGTGCAGCTCGTGCTGCTCTTCTGCCTTTGGCAGGGCCTGCTCGATATGCAGCGCGACGCAGGCATAACGCCGCCTGCCGCCCCCGCCGCGGGCGCTCTATTGCTCTGGTACATTCTGCTCTATGTCGCAGCGGCATTGTTTGCCTCGCTTTCCCTGTTGCTCGGCGCTTACCTCGTCTGGTATTTCTACCTGGTCGTCCGCCTCAAAAAGCTCTCGAAGTCGATGGCCGCGCAGGGCTGCGCCATCAAGCCGATCAAGGAGCACTTCTCAAATCACAAGCTCGTCGGCTCGCTGCTCACCGTCCTCGCTGTCGTCATTGCCTGCGGCTTCCTGTTTTTCGGCTCCTACCGCATGGACTGGACGCCCAAAGAGGGCAGCACCGACGCACAGGTGATCGAAGCCCATGAAAGGCTCCTCGCTCTCGGCTATCCCGAATCCGAGCTCAACGACCTCTCCGACGAGGACCTTCTCACCTGTCTCCGCGCCGAGCGCGTGGTCATCAAAGAGTGCACAGGCAGCGCTTATATCAACTACTCCAATAAGCCGCAGACGAATGACGCCTTCCACCTGACCATCGTTGCCGTCCAACGGCCCTTTGACCGGCTATTCGTCGCCTGTCATTTTCGCTGGGACGATGGCGTGCGCTTTTACGGCACGGAGAGCCTTGCCTTTGAGCCACACCACGACAGCAACTCCTGGTTTGCCAAAGAGTTCTCCGGCCGGGTGCTCTATGACGGTCCGGACGGCGCGACCTACACCGCCCCCTACATCGATCCTGGCACCGATCAGGTCAACCTTGGCAGCTGGTACGAGAACTGCTTCCGGCAGCTCTACTGCGCCGACGCCTCTTTCCCGAACGATGGCACGAACCAGCGCGGCTACGTCGCCTGCGCCCTCTCCAACAACATCGACGAGTTCACCAAATTCGAGGGACTATTCTATTATGTCCACCAGAACGGCCGCTTCCAGTACCCCGTGAAGACCGCGCGCGAGTATCAGGACTTCAACGTCAACAGGCCCCTCCTCTACAACGCACCGTTCGAGCGGGTGCAGGATTATTTTGTCCTCTTCCAGAACGAAGACGGCGTTTTGAATATTCACTGATCATTTCAGTAACAATTCCGTGGTTCACGGAGGAATGCCGCAGTCTCTGCGGCACGCAGTCAAAGGGGGATATTCTCTTTCACAAAAGAGAATGGCCCCCTTTTGATCCCCCAAGAGAAAGGTTTTCACATTGCAAGCGAGCAGCTCGAAGAGCTGCAATGCTTGCCGATTGCACTGCCCATAGCGCGGCGTTGCCGCGTTAGCACTGCAAGACGATTTGCCTCTGCTCCTACTACCCGCTGCCGCTCTGCCCATCTTGTAGAAGTAGAGCCTAATTTCCGTCTACCGGAGCACTCCACAATGCGGCGAGCGAAGCAATGCCGCATCCCGCAAGCAGTCTGCCGCCAAGCAAACGTCACTCGCGCCTCACGACAGTAAGGCGCGGTTGCAACCGGTAACGACTCGAAGGGACTCATGGCGAAGCCATGTACACCGCACCCACACTGCGCAGCGCGTGCAGCTCTTCGAGCCACAAACTGCCAATGTGCGGGGTCGAGGGGCAAGGCCCCTTGCGTTCTCTTGGGGGATTTAAAGGGGGCCATTCTCTCACGTGAGAGAATGGCCCCCTTTATTCGCACTCCCTGCGCGGCCGCAGGGAATCCCTTCGCACCCTACGGTGCGACAATATGAACCCCCGCCGTGTACGTCTGATACCCCGACCCAAGGCTCGCGTAATACTGCACCGTCACGTCGGCGCTCTTGCCGTCGTCCGCGATCACGGTGTCCAGCACGTCGGCCTTTTCATCCACGCTGACCCAGCCGCGGCGATAGCGCGGCAGCGTGAGTCCCTCCGCGCCTGTGATCTCCGCGATGCGGGATGTGCCGTCCGACTGCTGTTCCAGCCGGTAGCTCACGCCGACCGTCGCCAGAAATGTCTCGTTCCCCTCGATCCCGACAGGGACGAAGTACGTGCGCTCCGCGCCGTCGCCCTCCGTCCAGTCGGTGAGCGAGGTCTGCTACGCGCTGCCCTCGCGCGTGACCGTCACCTTACGCTCGCCGCTCTTACCGGAGACCGTCGCAATGATCGACACGCCGTCGGGCGCAAAGGCGAGGCCGCTGATCTCCTCGCCGCTCGCAAGATCGAGCGCGGCGAGCTTCGTCCCGTTGAGCGCGTAGACGTCCGACCGGTCGGAGTAGACCGCGGTAGAAAGGTCATCTCCTTGCCAGATAAGGTTGTTGCCGGGGAAGGTCTTGAGCAGCGTGCCGGCCACGAAATTGAACACCACGTAGAGGTCGTTTTTCTCCCCCAGGCTACCGAACGCCACAAAGTAGTTGCCTGCGGTCCCAATGTCCTCAAACCCTTTGAGCGACGGGTACTGTTCGGCAAAGTCCCAGCTTTTTCTGTCGATATAGATCGTTGTGTCATCCATTGCCACTCTGATCGTTTTCGGCGATACGCAGTACCAGCGCTGCACCTCGCTCGTCAAAATGAGCTCGCCGTCCTGTTGGGCAATGAGAAATTCGCTCTGGTCGATCAGCTCATTGACGCGCGCTGCGAATGCCTGCTGCGATTCGCCCCAATCGCCCTTCTGCGTTCCGTCCCAGTTCAGATAAATGCTCGTGTTGTTGTTTTCCACGATGTTCAGTTTGCCGCCGTCAAAGGTGTGAAGGCCGTAGTAGTAGGCACAATAGCTGATCGTGTCTTGATAGTTGCCCTCGAACAAGCTGTATTGCAGCAGCATGTCGCGTCCGTTTTCGCGGCAGAGGAAGTAGACGTCGCCCTCCCACATGCGGTCGCGCATCAGCTCCTCGCCGTTGTCGTCGACGACGCACAGCTCATAGCCGCCGAACACTTTCTCGCAGATGATCTGCTCTGCCCTGCCGTCGTTGTCGAGGTCGGCGGACGCCAGCGCCCTGCTTCCGTCGCTCTCCGACGGCTCTGTGCAGCGGATGACCGTGCCGTCGCCGTAGGAATGCAGCTCGGCGTTCAGCGTGGAGAACAGCAGCTCGCTCTTGTCTAAAAGCCTGTTGACCTCGTCCGCGAATTTCCGCGCCTCGGCGGGCCATGAATCGGCGGAATCGGAATTTACACTGAAGCTCACCGAATTCTCCGCCAGCGTGGTCGTCCCGTTTTCACTGAGCATAAAGAGCTCGTAGGAATACGATGCCTCGCCCTGATAGATTGTCGGCTCGTAGCGCAATAGCGCCGTCTTGACGCTGTCGCGATAGAGGAAATAGCTGCTCCAGCCCACGTGCGCCAGCCCCAGCTCCGCGCTCCAGAGCTCTTCGCCGCTCTGATTGCTCACCCGCAGCCGGTACGGCTCCTGCGTGGAAGTGCCGGTATAGGAGATCACTTCCTCGATCCCGTCGCCGTTCAGGTCAGCGCGGGTCAGCTCGGTCGCGCCGCCGTTCAGGCGGACGATCCAGCGGTAGGGATGCGCCCCGCTGTAGGGAAGTCCCCCGCTGCGATAGCCCATCACGAGGTAAAGACTGCCGTCCTTCTGCTGCAATAAGAGCCACTGGTCCATCGCCGTGAGCTCGTCCTGACGCCTGATCTCCGCCATCGGCACTGTCGCATTGACGTCCTCGCCCGTTCTCGTGCCGCGCCAGGCATGGGCGTTTTCGCGGCGCAGCCTCGCGGCGCTCGTACCGTCCCAATCTTCGCCGCTTCCGCTGCGGAACAGCCAGTCGAAGTTGCTCACGGTCAGGTTGATCTCTTCCCACTCCGAAAAGCGGTAGCTGTATCCTCTCGCCGCCGTCACTGTACCGTACAGAATACCGGTCATGTCCGTGCCAAGTGCGGAGGAAAGCCACAGCTCGGGCGTGGACTTCGTATTGGCAAAGGTCTCCTCATAGCTGGTTTCCCAGACGGAATCCTCGAAAACGGCCTCGCCGAGCGTATACACCCCCGTTGTCATCCCATAGAGTGCATACGACAGCCGGTCTGCCATGTCGATCGGACTTGCCGAATCGCCCTTTAGCACATAGTTTTCCCATTCCGCCTGATTCTCGACGTCCGCATCAAAAGTATCGCCGTCGATGATCAGATAATGGCCCACTACGCTGCCGACAGCATGCACCGTGCCGTCGTCCATCGTGAGAAGGAACCACACCGGCAAGCCGGCGTAAACCGTCTCCGGTTTTTCGATATATGTGCCGCGGCTGCTGTTGATCAGTTCGACTGCCTGTGCCATTTCTTCCGTATCGAGTTTTTTATACTGCCGCGCCTCCCCTTCCGCCGGAACGTAGAGCTCGATCGACGCAACGTCCGCCGCATTCAGCTTCTGCGCCCAGACAAGGCTGCCGCGCTCCGACTTCGGATTCGTCAAAAAGCACACGGCCACGATCACGACCGCGAGCACCGCCGCGGCGGCGACCCAAAACGCGGGCTTTTTGTAGTGCAGCGCGCTTTTCACGCGCATTTTGATGTTCCCCTCGCCGAATGCCAGCGGGCAGGCCGCGACAGCTCTTCCCGGCGCGGCGCAGGACAATAGCGCCTGCGAATAGTCTGCGCGTGCCGCACCGTCCAGCCCCTTGACGACTTTTTCATCGCACGCGAGCTCGATATCGCGGCAGAAGAGGATGTAGGCGACCCACACCAGCGGGTTGAACCAGTGCAGCGCAAGCACGAGGTAGCCCAGCACCTTCCACCAGTGGTCGCGGCGGGCGAGGTGCGCGCGCTCGTGCGCGATGACATACGCCGCCGTCCCCTCGTCCATATGCATGGGAAGATAAATGTTCGGCTTCACCACGCCGAAGACGAACGGCGAATCGACAAATTCGCTCTCGTAGATGTTATCTCGCAGCAAAATCGCCGTTGCGAGCTTTCTTTTCAGCTTTCCCGCGCTCACGAGCGCGTGGACGAGCAGCGCCGCCATGCCGGCAAGCCAGAGGACGCTGTAGATGTTGAAGTCCACCTGCGCCTGCTGGCGGCTCACGCCGACGGGGACCTCCGCCGCCGAGGGCAGCGTCGGATTCGTGGCGATGTCAAGCGTCGCCTGCTCGTAGAGCACCGGCTCGCGCGTTTCGGTCACGATCTCGCTCGGGATGGTCTCGGCGCTCGGGATGAGCGAGAGCGCGCTTTCAATCGAAAACAGGCAGACAAGCCGCAGTGCGACCACACCCCAGAGAAGCGGCATGACCCACTTCGGCGCTTTTTTGAGGACAACCCGCAGCACGAGCACCGCCAGAATGAGCCAGCTTGCGCTGATGCTGAGGTTCACGAGCTTCAAAAAGACGTCATCCATGATGATTCTCCTTTCGGTAAAGGTCGATCATTTTCTGCACCTCGTCAAGCTCTTTGTCGCTCACGTGGCTCGACTTTGTAAACGCGGCGACGAACGCGGGCAGCGAGCCGTCGAAGCGCTTGTCGAGCAGCTCATCGATCTCGGCGGTCTGCGCCTCGTCCTGTGAGATGAGCGACGTGACGACAGTATTCTCGTTTTTCAGCACCCCGCGCTCAGAGAGCCGTTTGATGACCGTGTAGGTCGTCGTCGGTTTCCAGCCCAGGTGCTCGGCGCACAGGGCGACAAGTTCGCGGCTTCTAACCGGCTCGTGTGCCCACAGGATTTGGCAAAAGCGGTATTCGCTCTCAAAAATTTTCGGCGTTTCCATCTTGTTCCCTCTCTAATCTGTTAGAGTATATTTGTACACTAACAGATTAGAGTCCTTCTGTCAAGCCCTTTTGCGCTCAATTCTGGGCAAATCTCACTTGACAAGGTCCTCCACGCTCCTTATAATAATTCATATCGCACAAAAAGCTCCGCGCAGGAGCTTTTTTTATGTTTGGAGAAAGAGAGTGTTATCCCATGTCAAAAAAAGCCAATCCCGCGGCGCTGCTGCCGATCTTAGTGTTCCTTGTCCTGTATCTGGGCCTCGGCCTGATCTTTGAGTACGTGCTCAAAATCCCGATGGGATTTTATTCCATCCCCATCGTCGTCATCTTTCTCATCGCGCTGCTCGTAGCCTGCTGCCAGAACCGCGCGCTGTCGTTCGACGAAAAGCTCACGCTAATGGGCCGTGGCGTGGGCGATAAGAACATCATCACGATGCTGCTCATCTTCTTAGCCGCAGGTATGTTCGTCGGCGTCGTGGGCCGCTCGAGTGCGGAGAGCGTTGCGTACTTCATGCTCTCGATCATCCCGTCGAAATTCGCCGTGGCGGTGCTGTTCGTCGTAAGCTGCTTTGTCTCCACCGCGATGGGCACAAGCGTCGGCACCATCACGCTCATCGTCCCCATCGCCATCCCCATCGCCGCGGCCAGCGGCTATTCCCTGCCGCTGTGCGTCGCGTCCGTCATGGGCGGGGCAATGTTCGGTGACAATCTGAGCTTCATTTCCGACACGACCATCGCCGCCTGCAACGGGCAGGGCTGCGCGATGAAGGACAAATTCCGCGAAAATTTCCACATCGCCTTCCCCGCCGCGCTCGCGTCGCTCGCACTCATCCTCGTGCTGACGCTGAATGCGGACGTGCACCCCGCGCCCATCCCTGCCTACAATCTCATTCAGATCATCCCCTATGTGCTCGTGCTCATCGGCGGCATCATCGGTATCAACGTCTTTGTCGTGCTGCTCATCGGTATCGTATCCGGCGCGGTCATCGCGCTTGCGACCGGCGCGACGGGGCAGACCGGCATCCTCGCAGTCAAGGCGCTGCTCGAGAACATGGGCAGCGGCGCGGCCGGCATGTTTGAAACGTCGATGGTCGCAATTTTGGTCTCCGCCATCTGTGCGCTGATCCGTGAGTACGGCGGCTTTGAAGCGCTGCTCGGCTGGATCAGAAAGGCGTTTCGCGGCAAGCGCGGCGGCCAGATCGGCATGGGCCTTCTCGTCGGCGCGATGGACATTGCCACCGCGAACAACACCGTCGCCATCGTTATGGCAAACCCCATCGCCAAGGAAATGAGCGAGGAATACGGCATCACCCCGCGCAAGGCCGCGTCGCTCCTCGACACGTTCTCCTGCATCTTTCAGGGCATCATCCCCTACGGCGCGCAGATGCTCGTCGCGATCTCCGCGGCGCATGAGCTGGGCTACGCCATCTCGGCGTTCGACATCATCCCAAACCTCTTCTACCCCTATCTTCTGGCGGTGAGCTCATTCTTCTTCATTGCGATCGACAGCAAAAAGAAGGCGTGACTGATGGTTGACCATAATCCGCTTCAGTGCAAAAAGCTCTTTCTTTTCGACCTCGACGGCACGCTGTACTTGGGCGACCGGCTTTTTCCCGGCGTCCGCGAGCTGCTCTCTGCCATCCGCGCACGCGGCGGGCAGTACCGCTTTCTGACAAACAACTCCTCGCGCAGCGTAGCGGCCTACGTCAAAAAGCTCACACGCCTCGGCGTCGCGACGGAGGCGGCCGATTTTCTCACCTCGGTCGACGCGCTGATTCACTATCTCCGCGAGCACGGCGGAGAAGACCGACGCTATTACGTCTGCGGTACGGAGTCGATGAAATCACAGCTCCGCGCGGCGGGCTTTACCGTCGCAGAACGGCGTGAGGACGCGAACGCGCTCCTGATGGGCTTCGACACCGAGCTGACATTTCAAAAGCTGGATGACGCCTGCATCCTGCTCGGTCAGGGCGTTCCCTACGTTGCGACAAATCCCGATTGGGTCTGCCCCACGGCCTACGGCTTCGTGCCCGACTGCGGCAGCGTGTGCGAAATGCTCTGGCGCGCGACTTCCCGCCGCCCCATCGTCATCGGCAAGCCCGAACCGCTGATGCCGCAGCTCGCAATGCTTGAGGCGAGCGTTTCCGCGCAGGAAACACTGCTCGTGGGCGACCGCATCTACACGGATATCGCCAGCGGCGCGAACGCGGGCATCGACACGCTGCTCGTCCTCTCGGGCGAGACAAAGGAAGAAGGCCTCCCCACCGCTGACCCGCAGCCGACGTTCGTTCTGCCGGACGTCGCCGCACTGCTGAACATCTTAGAATCTTAAAAAGGAAAACCTATGGCAAACATCATCGAAATCCACGATTTTTCCGATCCCGCGCTCGACGTTTACGCGCGCCTGACTGAAAACCAACTGCTCAATCGCGCGGACCCCGACAACGCGCTCTTCGTCGCGGAAAGTCCGCTCGTCATCGGCCGTGCGCTTGATGCGGGCTGTGAGCCGGTGTCGTTCCTGATGGAGCGGCAGCATACGCAGGGCAAGGGGCGCGAAATTCTCGCCCGCTGCTGTCAAGATATTCCGGTTTACACCGCTGATGAATCCGTGCTGACACAGCTCACCGGCTTTCACCTGACGCGCGGCATGCTCTGCGCCATGCGGCGGCCGAAGCTCCAAAGCGTCGAGGACGTCTGCCGCAATGCGCGGCGCGTCGTCGTGCTCGAAAACGTGATGAATCCGACGAACATCGGCGCGATCTTCCGCTCCGCCGCCGCGCTCGGCATGGACGCGGTGCTGCTCACGACCGCGGGCAGCGATCCGCTCTATCGCCGCGCCTCGCGCGTCAGCATGGGAAATGTGTTCCTCATCCCGTGGACCTACCTGCCCGAAAGCGGCGACTGGACGCAGCTGCTGCGCGATCTCGGCTTCCGCACCGTCGCGATGGCACTGCGCAACGACTCCGTACGGCTCGACGATCCGCGCCTTGCCGCCGAAGAAAAGCTTGCCATCGTCATGGGCACGGAGGGTGACGGGCTCGCGTCCTCGACCATCGCGAGCTGCGACTACACGGTCAGGATCCCGATGTACCACGGCGTCGACTCGCTCAATGTCGCCGCAGCGAGCGCCGTGGCGTTCTATGAACTGGGACTTCCCCCGCTGAACGAAAAGGAGGACTGACATGCTGAACAATACCGGCTTCGACCTCTGGGCCGACGGCTATGACAAGAGCGTCGGCCTCTCCGACGAGAACGACCGCTACCCCTTTGCGGGCTACCGCGCCATGATGAACGCGCTCTATCAGCGCGTGCTCGCGCAGAGCGGGCGTGATGTGCTGGACATTGGCTTCGGCACAGGCGTTTTGACCTCGCGGCTCTACGAGCAGGGCTGCCAAATCTATGGGCAGGACTTTTCCGCGCGCATGATCGAACTGGCGCAGGCAAAAATGCCGGACGCGCGGCTCTATCAGGGCGATTTTTCCAAAGGCCTTGTGCCCGAGCTTCGTGCGCAGCAGTACGACGCCATCGTCGCGACCTACTCGCTCCACCACCTGACGGACACGCAGAAAATCGACTTTCTTCGCGCGCTTCTGCCGCTTTTGAAGCAGGACGGCTGTCTTTTCATCGGCGACGTCGCCTTCCGCACGCGCGAAGAGCTCGAAGCGTGTCGAACTGCGGCAGGCAGTGAGTGGGACGAGGATGAAATTTACTTCGTCTATGACGAGCTCCGCCCTCACTTCCCTGCGCTGACGTTTGAATCCTTCTCCCACTGCACCGCGCTTTTGACGCTGCGCCGCTGATTCCCCGGGAAATACGATAAAAAGCCTCTGTATGGTCAACCCATACAGAGGCTTTTCTGTGAAGCATTATTCCTTTTCAGTCGTTCAAATGGTCGAGGATCGCCGCGATCAGCTGCTCCTTGCCCGTGCCCTTTTCGGCAGAGAACGGAATGACGAGCTCATCGTCGCGCAAACTCAGCGTCTCGCGAATTTGGGCAAGATTCGGCTCGATCTCGCGCGCTTTGAGCTTGTCGAGCTTGTTTGCCACGATCACGACGGGACAGCCCGTCTGCACGAAGTAGTCGTGCATCGTCACGTCGTCCGCCGTCGGCTTATGCCGCGCGTCGACGATCTGCACACCGAGGTGAATGAGCCCCGCAGACTGGAAATAGTTTTCCATCAGCTTGCCCCAGCGGTCGCGCTCGGTCTTGGAGACCTTGGCGTAGCCGTAGCCCGGCAGGTCGACGAGGTAGAGCTTGCCGTCGATCTTAAAGTAGTTGATCTGCGAGGTCTTGCCCGGGGACGCACCCACGCGGGCAAAGTTCTTGCGGTTGACGAGCCGGTTGATGACGGACGATTTGCCGACGTTCGACCGCCCCGCAAACGCGAGCTGCGGCATCCCGTCGCGCACGAACTGCTTTTCCGACGCCGCCGAGAGGATGAATTCGACCTTGTTGAAGTTGATCGCCATGGTTTTCGTTTCCTTTCAGCTCATTTCGCCCGCACGCAGCGCGCTGTGCGCGCTCTCCTGCACGGGAGGAAGATAGCTCTCGTGCGCGGCAGCGGTGCATTTTTCGGGCAGCACCAGCGCTTCGGCAAAGACGGCGTCCACCGTCTCGACCGGTACAAAGCGCAGCTTTTCGCGCACCAGCGGGTCGATCTCGTCGAGGTCCTTTTCATTCTCCTTCGGGAGAATGACCGTATGTACGCCCGCGCGCAGCGCGCCCATTGTCTTTTCGCGCAAGCCCCCGATGGCGAGCACACGGCCGCGCAGCGTGATCTCGCCCGTCATGGCGACATCGCGGTGTACCGCCTGCCCCGTCAGCGCGGAGAGCACCGCTGTCGCGATGGCGATACCGGCGCTGGGTCCGTCCTTGGGGATGGCCCCCTCAGGGAAGTGGATATGGATGTCCTTCGTCTTGTAGAAGTCCGGCGCGATGCCGAGCTCCTGCGCCCGCTGGCGCAGGCACGAGAGTGCCGCGCGGCAGCTCTCCTGCATCACGTCGCCCAGGTTGCCCGTGAGCTCGACCTTGCCGCTGCCGTCCATCACGCCGACCTCGACGGGCAAAATTTCACCGCCCACCTCGGTCCACGCAAGGCCGTTCACCACGCCGACAAGGTCCTTTTCGGGAATCTTCTCCTGTGCAGCACGCGGCGCACCGAGGAAGTCTTTGATGTTCTTCTCTGTCACGGTGACTCGCTTTACATCGCTTGTAGCAAGCTGCATTGCCGCCTTGCGGCAGATCTTGCCGAGCTGACGCTCAAGCGAGCGCACGCCGCTCTCGCGCGTGTAGAGCGCGATGGCCGCGCGGATGGCGCTCTCGTCCACGCGCAGGCTCGAGGCCGTCAGCCCGTGGGCCTGACGCTCCTTGGGCAGCAGGTGCCGCTGCGCGATCTGCACCTTCTCCTCGTCCGTGTAGCTGGGGATTTCAATGATCTCCATGCGGTCGAGCAGCGGGCGCGGAATGGTGTCGAGCGTGTTGGCCGTCATGATGAACATGACGCGGCTCAGATCGACGGGAATTTCAAGATAGTGGTCGCGGAAGGCGTAGTTCTGCTCGCTGTCGAGCACTTCGAGAAGTGCGCTCGCGGGGTCGCCGCGCCCGTCGCTTCCCATCTTGTCGACCTCGTCGAGCACGAGCAGCGGATTCATCGAGCCGCTGCGGGAGATGGCCTCGATGATGCGGCCTGGCATCGCGCCGATGTAGGTCTTGCGATGGCCGCGGATATCCGCCTCGTCACGCACGCCGCCGAGCGACAGCCGCGCGACCTTGCGGTTCATCGCCTTGGCGACCGACAGCGCGATCGACGTCTTGCCGACGCCCGGAGGGCCGACGAGACATAAAATCTGCCCCTTCGCCTCGGGGTTGAGCTGGCGCACGGCGATGAACTCTAAAATGCGCTCCTTGACCTTCTGCAAGCCGTAGTGGTCGCGGTCAAGAATCTTGCGCGCGGCGTCTACGCTGGCGCGCTCCTTCGTCTCCTCGCCCCAGGGCATTTCCATGCAGGTGTCGAGATAGTTGCGCAGCACACTCGCCTCGGCGCTGCCGAACGGCTGCTTGGCGAGCTTGTCCACATCTTTCAGCAGCTTGCGCTCCACTTCTTCGCTCAGGTGCGCCTTGCTGATCTTCTCGCGATACTCGTTGAGTTCTTCGTCCTCCCCGCCCTCACCGATCTCGTTCTGTAAGACCTTGATCTGCTCGCGCAGGACAAAATCCTTCTGAATTTTTCCGACGCGGGAGCGGACCTTGCTTTCAATGTCCTGCTCCATGGCGGTAACTTCGATCTCGCGGCGCAGAATCTCGTTCATGCGCTGCAATCTCGGCAGCGGGCGCAGCTCGTCGAGGATATCCTGTTTGTCCTGATAGCGCAGGTTGAGCTGCTGGGCGATAAAGTCAGCGAGATAGCCGGGATCGTTCGTCGATAAAATGGCGGCGTAGACATCGTCCGGCAATTTCTGCGCGAGCTCGGCATATTCCGTCACGCTGGCGTAGGTCTGGCGCAGCATCGCTTCCGTCCGCTTGCTATGGCACGAGGTGGCCGGCTCGTCGATGAGCTCGACCTGCGCCTGCAAAAACGGCTCGCGCTGCCACAGCCGCTTGAGGCGGGCGCGGCACGCGCCCTCCATCATCACGCGCAGCACACGGTCAGACACGCGCAAGATCTGCGTCACGCGCGCGACCGTGCCGATCTCGTACAGGTCTTTTTCCTCCGGCTGCTCCACGCCGATCTCACGCTGGGTGACGAGAAAAATCTCCTCCCCGTTTTCCATGGCGCGCTCAAGCGCGTGCACGGAGATCGAACGCTCGAGGTCAAAGCTCGTGTTCATGCGAGGGAACACATTGAGCCCGCGCATGGCGATGACCGGAAGATTTTTTGTTACAGGTTCCATGGGGTTTCTCCTTATGAAGCGGAGTCTGCCGGCAGCGACGGCTGCGGCGCCTCCCCTTCTTTCTCTGTGCGGTGGGAAATTTTCGGCTGTTCCGTCCCCTCCACGCAGCCCGGCGTGATGGTCACGCGGTCGATCGTGCGGTCGGACGGGATGTCGTACATCACGTTCATCAGCAGACCCTCCATTACCGCGCGCAGGCCGCGCGCGCCGATCTTGCGCTCGATGGCCTTGTCGGCAATCGCTTCGAGCGCCTTGGGCTCGAACGTGAGCTCAGCGTCGTCGTAAGAAAACAGCTTTTGATACTGCTTGACGAGCGCGTTTTTCGGCTGGGTCAGGATCTTGACAAGGTCGTCGCGCGTCAGCGCGTCGAGCGCCGTGATGACCGGCAGTCTGCCGACCAGCTCGGGGATGATGCCGAACTTCAAGATATCGTGCGGCTGCACCTCGCGTAAAATCTTGCTTTCATCCACGTCGTTTTTGCTCTTGAGCTCCGCGCCGAAGCCCATCGACTTGCGGTCGAGACGGCTCTCGATGATCTTCTCGATGCCCTCGAATGCACCTCCGCAGATGAAGAGGATGTTGTGCGTGTCGATCTGGATGAACTCCTGATGCGGGTGCTTGCGGCCGCCCTGCGGCGGGACATTGGCAACCGTGCCCTCGACGATTTTCAGCAATGCCTGCTGCACGCCCTCGCCGGAGACGTCACGCGTGATGGAGGTGTTCTCGCTCTTGCGGGCGATCTTGTCGATCTCGTCGACATAGATGATTCCGCGCTCGGCGAGCTCCACGTCGTAATCCGCCGCCTGAAGCAAGCGGAGCAGAATGTTTTCCACATCGTCGCCGACGTAGCCCGCCTCGGTGAGGGTCGTCGCGTCCGCGATGGCGAACGGCACCTTCAGAATGCGGGCGAGCGTCTGGGCAAAGAGCGTCTTGCCGCTGCCAGTGGGGCCGAGGAGCAGGATGTTGCTCTTTTGCAGCTCCACCTCGTCGTCGCCGCCGAAGAAGATGCGTTTATAGTGGTTGTAGACGGACACGGACAGCGCGACCTTGGCCGCCTCCTGCCCGATGATATACTGGTCGAGCACCTCGCGAATTTCGCGCGGCGTGGGGATGGAGTCGGGCGCTTCCAGCTCGTCGTGCGGCTCATAGCCGTCCTCCAGCACGTCCATGCACAGGCGGACGCACTCATCGCAGATGCGCACGCCAGGCCCCTGGATCATGCGGTGCACTTCGTGCTCGCTCTTGCCGCAGAACGAGCAGCGAAGCTCTTTTTTCCTATCTTCACTCATAAGTCAAACTGTCCTTATCTCTTGTAAATGACCTTGTCCACAAGGCCGTAGGCCTGCGCCTCATCCGCCGTCATCCAGTGGTCGCGCTCGGAGTCGAGCTTGACCTGCTCGGGCGTCTTGCCGGTGTTCTCGGCCAGGATCTTATTCAAGCGCTGCTTGATGCGCAGGAAGTGCTCCACGTCGCTCTCCATATCCGTGACCTTGCCCTGCGTACCGGCGGAGGGCTGGTGGATCATAATCTCTGCGTTCGGCAGCGCAATGCGCTTGCCCTTGGCGCCGGACGAAAGCAGGAACGCGCCCATGCTGGCGGCGAGGCCGACGCAGATGGTGGACACGTCGCACTTGATATACTGCATCGTGTCGTAGATCGCCATGCCGGCCGTCACACTGCCGCCGGGGGAGTTGATATAGAGCTGGATGTCCTTGTCGGGGTCCTTGGCCTCGAGGAATAAAAGCTGCGAAACGATCAGGCTCGCGGTCGCATCGTTGACCTCTTCGCCGAGGAAAATGATGCGGTCTTCCAGAAGGCGGGAGAAAATATCGTAAGAGCGCTCGCCGCGGTTGGTCTGTTCAATGACGTAAGGGACTAAACTCATCTTGGTAACCTCCTTGTTCATACCCTGTTCAAAAAATTGGTATGTACACAATCAACCACAAATGGCAGGCATTTGTGGTTGATCGTCGTTTCTATCTATTATGGCCGCTTTGCCGATTATTCAGCCTTTTCCTCTTCCTTCTTGGCGGACTTTTTGGCAGCGGTCTTCTTGGCGGGCTTTTCCTCGCCTTCAGCGGCTTCGCCCTCGGCTTCCTTCTTGGGAGCCTTCTTCTTTTCGATCTTCGCGCTGTCCACGACGACGCTGATGGCCTTGTCGCGGATGATCTGCGTGCGGACGGACATGGCGTCAAGATACTTCTTCAGCTCGCCCACGTCCATGCTGTACTTCTCAGCAAGGTCGTTGTACTGCTTTTCGACCTCCTCGTCGGTGGCCTCGAGCTTCTCTTCCTTGATGATGGCGTTCACGGCGAGGTCCATGCGCACCTGACGGGTCGCGGGCTCCTTGCCCTCCTCCAGGAACTTGGCTTCATCCATGTTGGTCATCTTGCAGTACTGGTCATAGGGGATGCCCTGAGACTGTAAGCGCTGCTTGAACTCCTCGAGGAAGCGGGCGCACTGCTCATCGATGAGCGCATCGGGGATGTCGCACTCGATGTTCGCGGCGACCTTCTCCATCAGCTCGTTCTCGACGGCATACTTGGCGGACTGCTCGCGCTGCTCGGTGATCTCGCGCTTGATGCTGTCCTTGAGCTCCTTGAGCGTGTCGTACTCGGACACGTCCTTGGCGAAGTCATCATCAAGCTTGGGAAGCTCCTTGCACTTGATCTCCTTGGCCTTGACGTGGAAGACGACCTTCTTGCCGGCGAGGTCCTTGTGATAATCCTCGGGGAAGGTGATGTCGAGATCCTTCTCTTCGCCGGCCTTCATGCCGATGACCTGATCCTCAAAGCCTGGGACGAAGCTGCCGGAGCCGAGCTCGAGCTCATAATTCTCGCCCTTACCGCCCTCGAACGCTTCGCCGTTGTCGAAGCCCTCGAAGTCGATGACGGCGATGTCGCCCTTCTTGGCCTTGCGGTCGACGGAGACGAGGCGGGCGTTGCGCTCGGCCATCTCATTGAGGCGCTCCTTGACATCGTCGGCGCTGACCTTGATCTCTTCCTTCTCAGCCGTCAGGCCCTTGTACTCGCCGAGCTTGACCTCGGGATACACGGCAACGGTCGCCTTGAAGGTGAAGCCGTTCTCGTCGATCTTGTCGTCCACGATCTCGATCTCGGGATAGCCGACAACATCGAGGCCGCTCTGGCCGATGGCCTGCGTATATGCCTCGGGCAGGGCGATGTCAACGGCATCGCTGTAGAAAACGCCCGCGCCGTAGAGCTTTTCGATCATCTTGCGGGGGGCCTTGCCGGGGCGGAAGCCGGGAATGCTGAGCTTGCCGCGGGCCTTGGCGTAGGCCTTGGCAACGGCGGCTTCAAATTCCTCCGCGCCGACCTCGACGGTCACCGCGACTCTGCTCTTTTCCAGCTTTTCAACATTTTTGACAGTCATGATTTCTTTTTCCTCCGTTTAACATCAGATAATGATGCTTTTGCAAAGTGGAATTATACCATAGCTTCCTCAAAATTTCCACCCTTTTTTGCATCAATTTATGTCTTAATTGCAAATTTTTACAGGCTGAAAGGCGACATAATCCGCCGCGATCAGCGCATATTCGGTTTTTTCGCGCATCCCCTCGAACGCGCGGCGGTGCGTGTAGCCATGCAGATGCCCGTAATAGCAGCGCTCGACCTCGTATTTGTCGAGAAGCTCGAGCATCTCGGGACACTTGTAGCCCTGATAGATGGGCGGATAGTGCAGAAAGCAGTAGATGGGCTTCCCCTCCGCCGCCTTGAGCGACGCTTCAAGCCGCAGCGCCTCGCGCGCGAGCATCTTGCCCGTGTGCGTGCCCGCGGCGTCCTCTTCATAAAACCAGCCGCGCGTGCCGCAGATGGCGTGGCCTCCGTAGAAAAAGGCGTTGTTGTAGAGGATATCGAGCGTTGTGATGTCGTGCTCGGCAAAAAACTTTTTCATCTTCGACGCCGTACCCCACCAGTAGTCGTGGTTGCCCTTTAAGAGGATCTTCCTCCCCGGCAGCGCGTCAATAAACTGAAAATCCGGCAACGACTGCTCGAGCGACATCCCCCACGAGATATCCCCCGCGATGACGATGACGTCGTCATCGTTCAGCTTGGAAAAATTCTCCTGAATGCGCTCGACATAGTTTGCCCACTTGGGGCCGAACACGTCCATGGGCTTGTTCGTGCCGAGCGATAAGTGCAGGTCGCCGATCGCGTATAATGCCATCGCGTGCCTCCCTTCCAAAGTCAGATCAAAATGCGTTTGCGATGTAGCGGATGCGCGTTTTGCCCGCGCTGCGGTGCACATCGGTGTAGACCTCCGCCACGTCGAAGCGGGCGGGCACATCCAGCTCGCGCTCGCTCAAGTACAAAAGCGCCGCGGCACGCAGCTTTTCCTGCTTTTTCACCGTGACGTACTCGCGCGGCGCACCGTACTGCAAATTTGTGCGCAGCTTCACCTCGACGAACATCAGCACGCCGTCCTTCTCGGCGATGAGGTCGATCTCGCCGAAGCGGCAGCGCCACTCTCGTTCCACGATGCGGCAGCCGCGCTCGCTCAGATACTTTTCAACCAGCGCCTCGCCCCAGTCGCCGTCCTGCTTCGTGCTCATCGCCGCACCTCCCACTTTTTGAGGAACGTCATGCGGTGCACGGGGCTCGGGCCATACTGATCGAGCATCTGGTAGTGGAGCTTTGTGCCGTAGCCCTTGTGCCTGGCGAACTGATACTCGGGATACATCGGGTCGAGCACTTCGACCACATAATGGTCACGGCTGACCTTTGCCAGCACGCTCGCCGCGGCGATGGATAAGCTCGCGCCATCCCCGCCGACGATGGTCTCGTGCGGCGTGGTGATCTTTGCCGACGCGCCGTGGTCGCGGTTGCCGTCGATGAGCGCATAGTCCGCTGGGATTTGCAGCGCATCGATGGCGAGCTGCATCGCCTTCATGCGTGCGCTCAAAATATCCGTTGCGTCGATCTCCTTCTCGTCGACGGACGCGATGGCGTAGGCGACGGCTTTTTCACAGATGACGGGAAACAGCGCCTCGCGCTTTTTCTCCGTCATCTTCTTGGAGTCATTCAGCCCCTCGATCTCACAGCCCTCCGGCAGGATGACGGCGGCGGCGTACACAGGGCCCATCAGCGGCCCCGCGCCCGCCTCGTCCACGCCGCAGACGGATGAAAAGCCCGCGGAGCGGGCTTTGTCCTCGTAGTGTAGGTTGACGCTCATGTGCGCTCGCCCTCCGGCGGGAATTCGAGCGTAAAGCGGCCGAGCTTGCCGCCGCGGAACTCGTCGAGCAGGATACGGCTCATGCGCTCGGTGTCGACCTCGCCGCCGGAGATCAGAAAGCCGCGCTTGCGCCCCGCCTTTTCGAGCAGTGCATAGCCGTCGTCCTCTTCCGAAACGGTGAGCTTGTAGCGCTCCTCGATGGCCTTGGGATAATTTTTGCCGAGGTAATCCATCAGGCGCATGGCGAGCTCTTCGATGTCGATGACCTCGTCGCGGATCGCGCCGGTGAAGGCTAAACGCACGCCGACGCTGCTGTCCTCAAATTTCGGCCACAGGATGCCCGGCGTATCAAGGAGCTCGAGCGTCTTGTCGACCGGCACCCACTGCTTCGTGCGCGTGACGCCGGGGCGGTCCTCCGCCTTGGCGCTCTTGCGGCCGGAGACCTTGTTGATAAACGTCGACTTGCCAACGTTCGGGATGCCGAGTACCATCACGCGCAGCACGCGGCCGATCTGGCCCTTGGCCTCGTAAGAGGCGATCTTATCGTGCAGCAGCGTGCGCACGGCGGAAGAAAACTGCTTCACGCCCCCGCCCTGCTTCGCGTCCGTTTCGATGACGGCGCAGCCGAGCGAGCGGAAATACGCCGCCCACTTTTTCGTCATCTCAGGGTCGGCCTGATCGACGCGGTTCAAAACGATCAAACGGGGCTTGCCCGCCGTCAGTTCGTCCACATCGGGGTTGCGGCTGCTCATCGGGATGCGCGCGTCCAGAATTTCGCACACGGCGTCCACGTTGCCGAGCTCCGCCGTGATCATGCGGCGGGTCTTGGTCATGTGCCCCGGGAACCAGCTCAGAGAATCCAACTGCATTTGCTCGTCCCCCTTTACTGCAAAAGGCCGATGCGGCCAAACTCGCGCTGCTCGGTCAGATAGTCGCGTCCCGGGAAGACGAGGAACACCGCCTTGCCGATCAGAAGGCGCGTGTCCACCGTGCCGAGCGAGGAATCGCGGCTGTCGTTCGAATGGTTGCGGTTGTCACCCATGAGGAAGACTTCGCCCTCCGGCACGGTAAGCGGGAACACGGTGCCCTCTTCGCGATAAGTGTAGTCGTTGATGTAATCCTCGTCCAGAAGCTCGCCGTCCACATAGACCTGACCCAAGTTAAAGTCGATGTCCACGGTCTGGCCCGCGGTGGCGATGACGCGCTTGACGATGGGCTTCGAGTCAAAGGTCTCCTTGCGCGCGATGACGATATCGCCGACCTGATAGCCGCCGCAGAGCAGCGAGTTGACGACGAGAAGCCGGTCGCCGTCCTGCAGCGTCGGGATCATTGACGGGCCGGAAACGCCCATCAGCCGCACAAGAAACGTAAACACCAGCACAACGACCAGCAGCGCCGAGACGAGAGACGAGACCGTCTCATATACGTCGCGTCCGGGGATCTTTTCCACGATCTCCTCCTGCGGCTGCTCGCTGATCTCCATTTTCTGATCAAATTCGTCCATTTCGGTCTCCTAAACCCAGCGCCGCGCAGCGGCGGACTAACAGCCTCCCTCTGCGGCAAAATGCGCCTGATTTTCTAATGTATTATTGTAGCACGCTTTTTGAAAAAGGCAACAAAAAAAGCATGGCGGAAACGCCATGCTTTTTTGTTCTCAAAGAATCTGCCTTACAGCTTCTCGCGGATCTTGGCAGCCTTACCGACGCGGCCGCGCAGGTAATACAGCTTGGCGCGGCGAACACAACCGCTGCGCACGGTCTCGACCTTCTCGATGAGGGGGGAGTGGATGGGGAACACCTTCTCGACGCCGACGCCGTAGGCAAGACGACGAACGGTGAAGGTTTCCTCAAGACCGCCGTGCTTCTTCGCAATGACGATGCCCTCGAAGACCTGGATACGCTCGCGGGAGCCTTCCTTGATCTTGACATGAACGCGGACGGTGTCGCCGACGTTGATGACGGGCATTTCCTTTTTCAGCTGCTGGGATTCGAGCTCTTTGATGAGATCCATGGATATTTTCCTCCTATTTATAGGCGTTCTTGACCGCTGATCAATGGCGCTGTCGGGACTCTTTCACCCGCGCACGGCAGAGGACCGCCCTTTTCAAGCTATGGTAGCATATCACATCCCCAACGGGAATGCAAGCATTATTTGCAAAAACACGGCAGAAATCAGCGGAAAACGTTCATTTCCGCGTCGTAGACCTCTTTTCGGCGCACGCGAACAAAGTCCGGCGCGATCTCCGGCAGGTGCCGCGCGACCGCCGCGCCGATCAGCGCGGGGTTGAGGCCCGGGTCCTGCGCGGCGACGACCGCATCGGCGAGGATCACGCCCTCCCCCTCCGTCAGCGTGAGCGAGCGGATGAGCGGCGCAATGTTGAGCTCGGTCATGCCCTTGTGCTTCGTGCGCTTTTCGACAAAGATCTCCTCCTGTGTGAAAAATTCGCGGATGCGCTCGCACGCACCCTCGGGCACGCCGTTGTCGTATTCCATTTCGAGCTGTGCGCGCAGGTTGACCATCTCTCGCACGGGGCGCGTCACGCAATAGCAGTCCAGCACGCGAAGGCCCGCGGGCATGCCGGTGTTCAGCGCCTCGGCCACGCCCTCGCCCGTGCTGTCTTCCACGCTTTCAAAGTCGAGAATCTCGCAGTCGCTCGACTGCCCCACGGGCAGCGGCAGCACGATGGACAAAATGGGGTGCGGGTGGAAGCCGTTGGAGTGCTTGATAGAAAGGCCCGCGCGCGGGAACACACGCTGGAACGTGCGCATCACGTCAAGATGCGAAATGTAGGACGCCTGATGCTCCTTGACAAAAACCAGCCGCAATTTAGACATCGCATTTCCCTCCCACCAGGCAGTTTGCGCCGCAGGCGTTGCAGTGCGTGCGGCAGTCCGGCGTCGTCACGCCCTCATAGCTCAGCGCGTGCTCGCGCTTCAAATACCCCGGTGCAACGCCGCAGGAGATCATGCTCCACGGCAGAATTTCATCCTCGCTGCGGCGGCGGTTGGCGTAAAAGTGCGGGTCAAGACCGCACTCCTCAAAGGCCTCCATCCAGCGGTTCAGATCAAAATAGTCCTCCCACGCGCTGAGCGTTTCGCCCTTGCGCCACGCGGTCTCGATGACCTTGCCGAGCCGGCGGTCGCCGCAGGAGATGACCGCCTCCATAAAGCTCGTGGGCGAGGGGTGCCAGTTGTACGTGACGGACTTGGTGTTCATCGCCTCGCGCAGGAGCTTGACGCGGCGCTCGTACTCTTCAATGGGGATCTGCGGCTCCCACTGGAACGCCGTGTGCGGCTTTGGCACAAACCACGAGGTCGACACCGTGATGCGCACGCCGCGCGTCTTGTTGAGTGCGCTTTCGCGCCAGGCGTGCATGACATGGGCCGCGATGTCGGCAATGCCGAGCACATCCTCGTCCGTCTCGGTCGGAAGGCCGAGCATGAAGTAGAGCTTGACCGCGCTGTATCCGCCCGCAAACGCGCGGCGGCAGGATTCGAGCAGATCTTCCTCCGTCAGATTCTTGTTGATGGCGTCGCGCAGTCTCTGCGTGCCCGCCTCGGGTGCAAACGTGAGGCCGGTCTTTCTGCCCTTTTGCAGCCGCTCCATCAGCGCCATGGAGAAGTTATCCGCACGCAGCGACGGCAGCGCGAGTGTCACATGCCGCTGGGCACAGAAGTCCTCTAAGTCGTCGCACAGCTCGACAAGGTGCGGATAGTCGGACGTCGAGAGCGACGAGAGCGTCATATCCTGATAGCCCGAGTCCTCGACGGCTTCAACGGCGTAGCCGCGCAGCAGCTCCTCCGAGCGGTTGCGCACGGGACGGTAGACATACCCCGCCTGACAGAAGCGGCAGCCGCGGATGCAGCCGCGAAACAGTTCGAGCGACACACGGTCCTGCACGATCTCGGTCGAGGGAACGATGGTCTTGGTCGGATAGTAGGCCTTGTCCATGTCCCGCATGATGCGCTTTAGGACGACCTTGGGCGCACCCTCGTTTGCCGTGATGGACTTGACCGTGCCGTCGTCGTTGTAGACAACGTCGTAAAGGCTCGGCACATAGACGCCCGGGATCTGCGCGGCGCACACGAGAAACTCGTGCTTGCTCCAGCCCTCTCGCCGCGCCTGACGGTGCAGCTCGATGAGCTCGACATCCATCTCCTCGCCCTCGCCGATAAGAGCAAGATCGATAAAATCCGCGATGGGTTCGCAGTTGTACATCGCCGTGCCGCCCGCGACAACGAGCGGTGTGAGCGCCGTGCGTTCGCTCGCGTGCAGCGGCACGCCTGCTAAGTCCAGCATGTCGACCATCGCGGGGAACGCCATCTCATAGCCAATGGAAAAGGCGATGATGTCAAAATCCTTGATCGGGTCAAACGATTCGAGCGCGTAGAGCGGGATGTTCGCATTTCGCATCTCCTGCTCCATGTCACCCCAGGGGGCGAAGCAGCGCTCGCACCACACGCCCTCAATATTGTTCATCACACCGTACAGAATGCGCATGCCGAGGTTCGACATGCCGATCTCATACGTGTCGGGAAAGCAGAAGGCGACGCGCGTGTCGACCTTGCTCTTGTCCTTCATGATCGCGTTGAATTCCCCGCCGACATAGCGTGCGGGCTTCTGCACGCGGGGCAAAATGCGTTCCAATCTCTTATCCACAAAAGTTCTCCTCTGAAGTAAGCAAAAATAAAAAGCCGAAAATGGGCACAAACATCCATTTTCGGCTATTCTACACTTTTATTGCGCGACGCGCAAGTCTCAGTTCTTTGAGCGCGCTTAAAAGCAGTGCCAGTGCGGCAAAAATAACGAGCGCGCCGCCGCGCGTCTGCACATAGAGATACACTCCCCCGCCCAGCAGCGCGAGTGAACAGAGAACGCCCGCAAGCGCCGCGACCGCGTCGCCCACGAGCGGGCCAAACAACGCCGAGACCGCAAGATTCAGCGCGTGCGAGCCGTCGAGCGGCGGGATAGGCAGCAGGTTGAACGCGCAGAGCAGAATGTGCGCGCCAGCGAAGACGAAGCCCTCCACCCACACATAGTGCAGCGAAAACCACGCCGTCAGAACGCCGCAGACGAGGTTCATGCCGCAGCCCGCGAGCGTGACGACAAGCTCACGCCCGTAAGAGAGCCTTTGCGCTCCGCGCGCGTGCAGCACCGCGCCAAACGCGCTGAGACGCAGCCCCTCGATGGGCACGTGGAATGCCCGCAGCGCCAGAAGATGCCCGCACTCGTGCAGCGCGGCGGCCAGCAAAATCGAGAGCACGATCATCAGCGGGCTCACGATGGCCGCGAGCAGAATGAGCAGCCAGAAGCTCCACGAAACGTGGATCCCGCGTTCAGGGAACCGCATAGTAAACAGGGTTCAGATACTCTTCCCCGTCGTGCACCTCAAAGTGGAGGTGTGAGCCCGTGGCGTTGCCGGTCGAGCCAACTTTAGCGATCGCATCGCCCTTTTTGACACTCTGTCCCGCGCTCGCGGTGATGGCGCTGCAATGGGCGTAGAGCGTTGAAAATCCGCCCTCGTGGTTGACCGTCACATAGTTGCCGAGGATATTGCTCTCCCCCACCGTGCCGACGGTGCCGTCGGCAAAGCAGGCGACAGAGGCGCCCTCCTCGCCCGCGATGTCCATGCCGTAATGGAAGCACTCGCCCGCGCCGTTCGGGTCGTCGCGCCAGCCGAACGGCGATGTCACCGTGCCGGACAGCGGCGTCGTGTACGAAAAGCCTAAAATGCGCTGCTCGCCCACGGCGAGTGCGGGCAGCTCCCGCGCGCTCGTGAGGTCGGAGACGTCCTGCTCCGAGACCGTCATGCCGATCAGATTGCCCGAGACCTCCTGCGCCTTGCTCTCGCCGCCAAACACCGCGACATAGGCCTCCGACAGCGAATCGCCCCAGTCCTGCTCGCCGGATGCCGCACGCCCGACCGCGGAAAACGCCGAGATGAAGTCCGCGTCGCGCACCAGCCACTGCCCCAGCGTCCCGCGCAGCGCGCTTAAGTTCCCCGGCATCAGCAGCTTGAGGCCAATGAGCGCCACAAACAGCGCCCCGCAGACGATGAGCTGCACCCAAAGCCGCGGCACTCCCATCTCCTTGCCGCGAGACACGCGCGATGTGCGCGTTCGCGGCGCAACGCGCTTCCCGCTCCCGCTGTATGTTGTCCACTGCCGCCGCTTCTTCATGCCGCCCGCCTCCCGTCCATTTCTGCCATAGCCTATGTGGACGAGGAGAAAAAAATACCTCCGCTATGTAGCGGAGGTACTTGAGGCCACTTTATTCTTCCATTTTATATGCCGCGTAGACGTTTCTTCTTGTAAAGTCAGTCGCCTTGTCGAACATGGCGTCCGGCAGTTTTGTGACGGCGTCCTCGGCCTTGGCGCTCGCATCGATGAGACCGTTTTCGCGGCAGTAGGACATTGCGCCGTCGTAAGGGCCGGCCTTGCCGGTCTTTCGCAGCTGGGCGACACGGCGGGAGATGGCCTCGTCGCGCGGCGCAAGCAGCATCGCGAGTTCGCCGACGGTCATTTTATCGTCGAGGCGCAGCTTGTTGTCCGTGAAGACGATGGCTCGCGTCTTTGCAAGCGCGGCGAGCTTTTCAAACAGCGGATCGTCGCGCCCGACATCCGTAAACGGGCTCTCCTCCATCAGCTCGCCCACGCTGACAACGCGGTAGCCGTACTCCTTAAGAAGCGCGAGCTGCTTGCCCAGCGCGAACGCGACCGGCGTGCGCTTGGCCATGTTGTAGCCGTCCTTCTGGAAGATGATCTGTCCGCAGAAGAAGTCCGGGTCCTTTTCGAGCGCCTTGCGCATCGGCTCGACCATCGCGTCGATCTCCGCCTGAAGCGCCGCCTCAGGGTCCTCATGCGTCGAGGGCAGCCAGCCCGCGCCGTCGAACGACGCGGCCATATACTGGTACCCCATGCGCTCGTAGACGTCGTAGCTCGTAAAGCCGCCCGCCATCTTGTCGACATAGTGCGGCGGGCGCGCGAGCGTGAGCGTATAGCCGTAGCGCTCACGCATCAGCGTGTCGAGGCGCGTCAGGTCCGCGACCGCGGCGTCAAAGCCAGGCAGGTACTCGCGCGCGCCGTAGACAAACGGCTTTTTGCCGAAGATGATGTGGCGGTAGCCGTGGTTTGTGATCTGATGGCCCTCGTCGAGCATGCGGCGGATCAGGCGGTCGTTGTGCACGGCTCCGCCTTTGTCGTCGCAGTGGATATCGGGGTAGTGGTCGAATTTGACGCCGCCCCACGCCGCGCTGCCGAGCTTGCCCGCCTCGTCGGGGTAGTTCTCGCTCGTGTCGCCGATGACGTCGAAGCTGCCCTTTGCGCCGTACTGCGCGAGCGTGTTGAGCAGCACATCCGTCAGCGTTTTGCCCTCAAATCGGTCGGGCGATGCAGGAAGGCCCATCGGGCCGTCGTCGAACGTCATCGCGCAGATGCGCTCGCCCGTCTTCACGCGCTCGATGCGGCGCGTGTAGCCGACGTAGTGCTTTTCCGCGGGCGTGATGATCTTCTTGACGATCTTCTTTCCCTTTTTGCCGAGTTTAACGATCCATGACATGCCATCCATCCTCCCTGGTGGTAAAGTCCTGCAAGGCGCATTTTACTGTAAAGAGCATTCCATTTACTCGTCTTTTTACGCCTGCGTTTGTCTTCTCTCTTTTGGTCTTCTGGCTTCTCGCTACGCACATTGCGCGGCCACGGCGGCCTTCGACCTGCTTCGCGCCCCGCAGGAGCGCTGCCTTGACGGCGGAAAGCGACAGCTCGTCCGCTTCCAGCACCGTCACGCCGCCGCCGACCTCTTCTGGCACATGTGCGTCGCTGCCCGCAGTGACGGGCTTTTTCCATTTTTGCGCCAGCTCGCGCGCCATGGCGTTGGCGTTCTTGTTCTTGCGGTCGGCACGGCTGTTCCAGATCTCGACGCCGTCAAGCCGGCTCATCACATCGTCGAGCCGGTTCGCGTCTGTGCTGTGCTCAAAGGGATGCGCGATGACCGCCAGCCCGCCCTGTGCGTGAATGGCCGTGACCGACTCGGAAAACTTCCTCGTTTCGATGGGTTCTCTCACAAAGAGGCCCAGCAGATGCCCGCGCTCGGTCGAAACTTCGGTCGCGGGGATGACGAGAAAATCGTCGAATTCCGGAACCTCGTCCAGCACGCGGTCGTGGTCGCAGATGGCGACACCGTTCAGCCCGCGCTCTCGCGCAAGCGCAACGATCTCGCTCAGGCTCATGCAGCCGTCGAACGACCGCTCGGAATGAATGTGCAGATCGAGCCGCAGCTCCATGATCCTCTCCCCCTTCTCAGCGCTCAAACAGGCTCTTTTTAAGGTATGCGCGCATGACCTTGCCATCGCCCTTGGCGCTCAAGGCCTCTTTCGCCGTGAAGAAATCGCCGAGACCGCGCAGGCCCTCCTTGACGCGGCCCGCCTTCAGATAGCTCAGTGCAGCGACCGTGTCGTTGAGGAAAAAGCGCATTTTTACACCCGTCCGGTAGTCCTTCGCCGTGTAGGTGACTTGCCCGCCCTGCGCGGCCTGCGCGTAGTGCGCGACGATGGGACTCTGCGCCGCCTCCGTCATCGGGAAACTGCCCCACACACGGGGATTGACCTCTAAAATGCAGTCGCCCTTAAATTCAACCATCGCAAGGCCTGTAAAGTGAAACGACTTGAGCAGTTCGTAAGCCTCGTCGATCATCTTTTCATCATAAAAGCTCTCGCAGCAGGTCGACGGCCCACCTGTGATCGGATACTCGCGCACGCGGCGGTGGCACAGCGCGCCGAGCAGCTCGCTCTCGCGGCCGAGCAGCAGGCTCACGCCCGCGCCCGCGCCCGTGATCTTCTGCTGCACGATGGGGCACGGGTCGTAGCGCTGCATCTTTTCCATGATGGCGTCGAATTCCGCCTCGTTGTTCGCCACGGCGTAGCGGTCGGCAGCCTTAAGACCGAACTTTTCTCCGCAGTGCGGCTTGACGACGACGGGATAGCTCTCCGGCGTGCCGTCGTACTCGCGCGGCACAGGAATGCCAAGCTCCAGCGCGCGCTGATGCACGCTCTCCTTGTCGTTGAGCGCATCGAGCGTCGCCTTCGGCGCAATGAGAAAATCCGCCAGCGCGGCAAACTCCTCCCGACGGGCGGCGACGGTGTTGAGCGTCACCGCGCCGACGCAAAATAGCACCGGATGCTCATACTCTTTGAGTACGCTCAGCAGCTTTTCGGCGTAATCCGCATCCGCGCACGCGCCGTCGATCCAGCGGAAATCATCGCAGGACTTCGACACCGACACTGCGGGTGCGCTCTTGACGTCCGCCCTTGTCTGCGTCACGACCACGCGGTAGCCCGCGCGGTGCAGCGCACGCACCGCCGCGATGGACGAGCGGTATTTTCCATCCGTCACAAGCGCTGTTTTCATCTTATCATCACCGCCGTTTTTCTTTTGATCTGCCTGCCATGATACCAAACTCCCCCGCAAATTGCAAGAGCGCACGATCCATCGCCTGTATTTCATAAAATACAGTTTATCATTGAAAAAAGCGATGAAACGCCTTGCTTTTTTCGTCCTCTCATATTATTCTTTTCAAAGTAGAACGACATTCTGGAGGAAACCCGTCTTATGAACGATATCAGCCTCAAGCAGCTTGAAATTTTCGTCGCCGTTGTGGAATACGGCGGCTTCACCCGTGCGGCGGAGGAGCTGTTCTTCAACCAGTCCACCGTGAGCGCGCACATTTCTCTTTTAGAGCAGGCGCTCGGCAAGGAGCTGTTCGTGCGCTCCAACCGCCGCCATGTTCGCTTGACGAAGGAGGGCGAACAGGTCTACCCCATCGCAAGGCGCATTCTCAATGACTGCGCCGCGCTGCGCACGCTGTTCTCCGACGCGGACAGCTCCCCCGTGATCGCGCTCGGCGCGTCCACCGTGCCGGGGCAATATCTGGTGCCGGGCTACCTCGCTGCGTTTTTGAAGCGCGAGCCGGAGTTCCGTTATTCCCTGCGTCGCGGCGACAGCGAGCAGGTGCACCGGATGCTGAAATCCGGCCAGATCGCCGTCGGCTTTGTCGGCGCGGTCAGTGAGCCGGAAAATGTCGACTACTTCCCTCTCTACGACGACAGGCTCGTGATCGCCGCGCCGAACAACGAGCACTACCGCGCGTTCAGAGAGCGCGGCGTCTACGGCCGCAAGCTGCTGCTTGAAGAGCCGTTCGTCTCGCGCGAAGAGGGCTCCGGCACAGACACGAGCCTGCAAAACTATCTGCGCACGCTCGGCCTCTCCCACGATATGCTGCATGTCGTGGCGCGCGTGGACGATCCCGAGGCCATCAAGCAGATGGTCTCCGGCGGCGTGGGCGTTGCCGTGCTCTCGGCGCTCGCCGTGGAGCAGGAGGTCCAAAACGGCACGCTGCTTGCCTTCGAGATGGACAAAAGCGCGCTCAAGCGCACGATCTATCTCATCACGCTCAAATCGCAGCAGCTCTCCCGCATGGAGCAAAAGCTCGTCGACTTTTTGAAAAGCCCGCACCGCAGGAAGCGCGCCGAAGCGCAGAACTAAGTCAAAAAAAGGCACGGCAAAAGCCGTGCCTTTCATTTTGTCTTTTACTTCTTGAGGAAGCCGAACAGGCCGTGCTTTTCATACGGCTTGCTCGTCATGGAGACGAAGTCATAGCCGGTCTTGGTGATGGTCTCGCGCAGCTTCGCCTCGTCGATGGGCTCTTCGCTGATGATGTCCGCTTCGCCCTTGGAGTGGGAGGCGGAGACTTTCTTCACGGAGAACGCGTTGCGGATGGCGTCGTTGATGTGCGATTCGCACATGCCGCACATCATGCCGTCGATCTTCACTTTGGTTTCGTACATGTTAAGATCATTTCCTTTCATACGGCGCAGGAGACGCGGGTGGATAAGTCCCGCGTCTCCTGTGCTATTTAATGCTGCTTACTGTGACAAGTGCCGTGCATAGCGCAGTGTGCACAGTTACAGCCACAGGAGTTTCTTCCCCTCTTTCTCTGCCGGATAAGATAGGTGGAGATAGCAATGATTATGGCAAGCAGGATAGCAGAGACGATGATCGTCGACAGGTTTGCGGTAACCCAGTTCAACACGGAAATCACTCCTTTCGCAGGGTATCGGGGTTAAGGGATCAGTGCTTGTCGCTCAGCTTGGTAGCTTCCTTGTAGGGCTTGAAGAGCATGTAGATCATACCGGCGAGGACAACGATGGCCGCGATCAGTCCGATGACGTTCAGGCTGCCGGTGAAGGCGTTGCCGAACTGGTTGATCATCAGGGCGATGAGATACGCAAAGCCGCACTGATAGCCGATGGCGAACCAGGTCCACTTCGCGTTGTTCATCTCACGCTTGATGGCGCCGATGGCCGCGAAGCACGGAGCGCACAGCAGGTTGAACACCAGGAAAGAATAGCCGCTGATCTGCGTGAAGGCCGCGCCGATCTCAGCCCAGCCGTCGGGATACAGGATGCCCATGGTGCCGACGATGTTCTCCTTGGCGACAAGGCCGGTGATGGAGGCGACAGCCGCCTGCCAGGTACCCCAGCCGAGAGGCGCAAAGATCCATGCGATGGCATTGCCGATCTTGGCGAGGATGGAGGCGTCGATCTGTTCCTCAGAGAGCATCTGGAACGTGCCGTCCACCCAGCCGAAGTAGGTGGTGAACCACACAACGATGGTGGAAAGCAGGATGATAGTACCGGCCTTCTTAATGAAGGACCAGCCGCGCTCCCACATGCTGCGCAGCACGTTGCCGACGGTCGGCCAGTGGTAGGCGGGCAGCTCCATAACGAAGGGGGCGGGGTCGCCGGAGAACATCTTCGTCTTTTTCAGCATAATGCCGGAGATGATGATGGCAGCCATACCGACGAAGTAGGCGGAGGTGGCGACCCATGCGGCACCACCGAAGATCGCGCCGGCGACCATGGCGATGAAGGGCACTTTCGCACCGCAGGGGATGAACGTGGTGGTCATGATCGTCATACGGCGGTCACGCTCGTTTTCAATGGTACGGGAGGCCATGACGCCCGGGATGCCGCAGCCGGTGCCGATGAGCATCGGGATGAAGGACTTGCCGGACAGGCCGAATTTGCGGAAGATACGGTCGAGCACGAAGGCGATACGGGCCATGTAGCCGCAGGCCTCAAGGAAGGCGAGCATCAGGAACAGGACCAGCATCTGCGGCACGAAGCCGAGCACTGCGCCGACACCGGCGACGATACCGTCGAGAATCAGGCCGTTGAGCCAGTCAGCCGTACCAGCAGCGTCAAGCGCATCGCCGATCAGAACAGGGATACCGGGGACCCAAACGCCGTAGTCAGCCGGGTCGGGCTCGTCAAAGCCATTCTCTTCAAAGTAGCTGACAGCATCCACATAGGTCATCTGGACAACATCGTCCATCTTGTCCGCGCCCTCGGGCAGCGCGTCGTAGTAGGCGGTCATCTCGTTGATGGCGAGGGTCTCTTCATCCTCAACATCAACAGTGGCAGTGTCTTCGGTGGGCTGGAAGGCCTTGAGCTCTTCGAGCGCCGCGTCGGCGTCGAAGCTCTCATCTTCCATGTCGAGGCCGATGAACGCGTCAGCCGCTTCGGTCGCGGCGGTGTAATCGTCGCTCGCCTCGCCGTAGGCGGCGGAGCCGATGCCGAACAGATGCCAGCCGTCGCCGAACAGGCCGTCGTTTGCCCAGTCGGTCGCGGGCGCGCCCACGCCGACCATAGCGACCCAGTACACAAGGAACATCACGACCGCGAAGATGGGCAGGCCCAGCCAGCGGTTGGTGACGACCTTATCGATCTTATCGGAGGTGGAGAGCTTTTCGCTGCTCTTTTTCTTGTAGCAGCCCTTGATGAGCTGTGCGATGTAGATGTAGCGCTCGTTGGTGATGATGCTCTCGGCGTCGTCGTCGAGCTCGGTCTCCGCCGCCTTGATGTCCTCTTCGATGTGGTTCATCGTCTCGGTGGGGATGCTGAGCTTTGCGAGCACCTTGTCGTCGCGCTCAAAGATCTTGATCGCGTACCAGCGCTGCTGCTCTTCCGGCATGGAGTGCACGGCCGCCTCTTCGATGTGGGCGATGGCGTGCTCGACAGGGCCGGAGAAGGTGTGCATCGGGACGGTCTTGGTGCCCTTGGCGGCGCGGATGGCAGCCTCGGCAGCGTCCATGACGCCGTCGCCCTTGAGTGCGGAGATCTCGATGATCTCGCAGCCAAGCTCACGGGAGAGCTCCTTGACGTTGATCTCATCACCGTTCTTGCGGACGATATCCATCATGTTGATGGCGATGACCACGGGGATGCCGAGCTCAGTGAGCTGGGTGGTGAGATACAGGTTACGCTCGAGGTTCGTGCCGTCGATGATGTTCAGGATCGCGTCGGGACGCTCGGTGATGAGGTAGTTACGGGCGACGACTTCCTCCAGCGTGTAGGGGGACAGGGAGTAAATACCGGGAAGGTCCATGATGACCACGTCATCGTGCTTCTTGAGCTTACCTTCCTTCTTTTCCACGGTGACGCCGGGCCAGTTACCGACGAACTGGTTTGAACCGGTCAGGGCGTTAAACAGCGTCGTCTTACCGCAGTTGGGGTTGCCCGCGAGGGCAATTTTGATCTGCTTTTCCATCTTTCTTACTGCTCCTTCTTGTTAAGTTTCCTTAACTTATGTAGAAATAAATTATTCAACTTCGATCATTTCGGTGTCCGCCTTACGCAGCGACAGCTCGTAGCCGCGCACGGTGACCTCCATCGGGTCGCCCAGCGGCGCGACCTTGCGCACGAACACCTCAGTGCCTTTGGTGATGCCCATATCCATGATACGGCGCTTGACGGGGCCCTCGCCATGGAGCTTGACGACTTTGACGGTCTCGCCGATCTTGACTTCACGCAGTGTTTTCATAATCTCTCTCCTTTTATTTGAAAAATTGCTCAAACCATGATTTTTCTTGCCATTTCTTCACTGATGGCAACGCGGGCTTCCTTGACCTTGACGATCACGTTCCCGCCGAGCGACGACACGATACTCACCGTGCCCCCGGCCACAAAGCCGAGATCTTCGAGATGCTTTTTGACTTCAGCACTCCCGCCGACTTTGAGGATAGTATTTTCTTCTCCGGCGTTCGCCAGTGTAAGCGGCATCATTACTTATCCCTCCGCATGCTGTTGGTCTGGCACTTTTCTGCCCGCGGCGATCCGCAATTCGCCGGCGCAAAGTTAGTGTCGTTTAACTTTCGCCCGTAAGTTTAATCTCTCTAACCTATTTTGTCAAGAGGTTTTGTGAACATTTTTTTAATACTTGCATTTTTTGTTAGAGCATGTTAACCTATTATCGTACTTTATTGCGAAGTTGGTGAAACCGCACATGAAAATCCAAAAGGCATCTGAAGATTATCTCGAATCCATGCTGATGATGAAAGAGCAGCACGGCTATATCCGCTCGGTCGACGTGGCCGACCATCTGGGCGTGACGAAGCCCAGCGTCACCTACGCGACCAAGCGGCTGCGCGAAAACGGATATATCGAGATGGACCGCGACGGCCTCATCACGCTGACAGACCGCGGCATGGCGATCGCAGCAAAGATGCTCGACCGCCACCACACGCTCACAAAATTTCTCATCGCCCTCGGCGTGGACGAAAAGACCGCTGAGGAGGATGCGTGCAAGATCGAGCACGACATCAGCCAGCAGACATACGACGCGATCTGCGAGCACGCAAGGCTGCACCTTTGAATGCAGGATCAACGGCCCCATGCTTTCGGCATGGGGCCGTTTTCTTATCTATTAGGTAAAATTTTGTCGATATCTTCCCTATTTCTCCCGCCGCACAGGAACAAATCATCCGGTTTTTCCGTCAAAAAGGAAAAATAAAAAAATTTTACGGTTTCGTGAAGCATTTTGCCGGAAATTGCGTCTATTCAAGTAGAAACACTTTTTCACGAGGAAAGGAGGCGCTGCACGATGGAAGACGCGCAGATCATCGAGCTGTTCTTTGCGCGCTCGGAGGATGCCATCAGCGAGCTGGACAAGAAATACGGCAAGCTCTGCCACAAGCTCGCGGACAACATCCTTGCAAGCGCGCAGGATGCGGAGGAGTGCGTGAACGATGCCTATTTGAGCACCTGGAACGCGATCCCGCCGCAGCGTCCGGAGTCGCTTCCGGCGTTTGTCGGCACGCTCGTCCGCCGCTGTTCGATCTCGCGCTATCGTGCCAACACGGCAATGAAACGAAACAGCCATTACGATATGTGCATGGAGGAGCTTGAAACGTTCCTCGCTTCGCCCCAGCAGGCGATGGAGGAGCACTATGCGGCCAGAGAGCTCGCCGCCGCGATCGAGCGCTTTCTTGACACGCAGAGCAAGGAAAACCGTGTGCTCTTCATGCGCCGCTACTGGTACGCCGACAGCTTTGCCGAGATCGGCAAGCTCCTCGGCATCACCGAGGGCAACGCCCGATTGCGCCTGACGCGTATGCGCAAGCAGCTCAAGACCTATCTGACCGAACAGGAGGTGCTGGTATGACACCCGAGCTTTTTTCCGACGCCATGAACGAGATCGGCGCGAAATACGTCGAAGAGGCCCTGACCTACAAGCGCCCCGCGCAGCGGAGCTTCCGGAGCAAGCTCGCCAAGCGCGCGGCCATGGTCGCTCTGGTCGCTCTGCTCGCGCTCAGCGGCTTTGCCGCCGCCAGTCCCGCCGCGCGGGCCGCTATGATCCACTGGGTGGAAACGTGGACGGGCTCGCAGGTCTCCTATGAATACGCGGGCGACGCCCCCACCGGCGAGCTGCCGTTCTACGCGATCACCGCCCTGCCGGATGGCTACACGCTGGACGAAGATATGAGCTACGAGGACTCCGGCTTCCGCCAGCTCTGCTATCAAAGCGGCAACGACCTCATCCTTTTCAGCTATATCTACATGCAGGACGATTCGTTCAGCTATTACGACATGGGCGAGGACACCGAAATTTCCGAGATCACCGTCAACGGCTGCAAGGGCAAGTTCTTCCTTGCGAGCGATGAATCGCTGTGGAGCACGCTCGAGTGGATCGACGAGGAGAGCAATCTCCACTTCTCGCTCGACGCCAGCGGCGATGAAGCCGTCCTGCGCGCTCTGGCCGAGAGCGTGGCGGTCACGGAGAAGACCGTCGATCTTTCCGACGGCGATGAAGACGAGAATATTCTCACCCTTGATGACATAGAGGGGGAAAAGCTCCCCGACGAGGAGGCGAAACCGTGAACGATTATCTTGTGTGGGTGGATACCTCCACTAAAATTGCCTCGTTCCATGAGGTCGAGGCAAGCGACCTGCTGCACTTTGAGCAGTACGAAAACTTTATGAACTACCTTGCCTCCCTTACCGCGCAGGGATACCGCTTCCAGTGAGCGTGACCGTATTTCAAATTGAGAGAGAAATAAAAAGCGAGAGAACAAGAGAGGAGAACCGCCATGATGGAAAATAACCCGACACCAAGCCCTGCCCCCGTCCCCGAAGCCTCCCCCATTGCCGTTCCCGTCCCCGCAGAAAGCGCTGTCACTCCCCCGCCCGCGCCGCCGGTTATCCCCCTGCGCGAGAGGCCAAACGCGCCGCTGCTGCACAAGGGGTTCCAGAACCTCTTCCGCCTCGGTATCGCCAATATCGTCATCAATCTTTTGAACAACACCTTTAAGCTCGGCGACAAGATCCCGTCGCTCGGCATCGTGCTGAGTGCGATGTCGTTTGCGGTCAGCGTTCTCGCGCTCGTTGTGCTCTGGAAGCTGAGCGCGGCCGTCCCCCGCTTCCGCAAGGCCGTGTACTTTAATCTTCTGCCGCTGATCGCGCTGCCGTTCGTTGCGCTTCTCGATGCGCCAAGCGTACAGGAGTGGATAACGGCATCGGACGTCTCCGCGATTCTGGTCGTTCTGATCATTCTGCTGGGATTGATCTTCCTGTTTGCCACACTTGCAGCGTACCACCAGCTCACCGCCTGCGCCGAAGCATTCGACGGCGCGGATGACGAGATGGCCGCCAAATGGCGCAAGCTCTGCACCTGGCAGGTCGTGATCATCGGCTGCTTCGGTGCATTCCTTACCCTGCTCCTGCTTTTGGGTCTGTCATCTGCTTCCTTCTTCTACTTCTACAACGGCGGCATGATCGTCCTGCTCCTGTTCATTCTCGCCATTGCCATCGCTCTGGGCGTGGTCAAGATCATAGAGCTCGTGTACCTCAACCGCAGCGCCAAGCTGTACGAGTAAACGTTAACCATCACAAAACGGAAAGGAGTATGTTATGTCTACCATCAACAAAACTTTTCTGCGCGTCCTGCTTGCCATCGCCTGCTGCATCGCGCTCGCGTTCAGTCTGCTGCCGCAGGCCGAGGCCGCAATGCGCGCCGACGTCGTCACCGGCAAGGTGACGCTCAACGGTCAGGTCATCGACAACAAGAACGCCAAGTACCCCCTGCTGTCCTACAGCAACATCACCTACTTTCCCATGACCTATCACCTCAGCCGCTTCATGGGCGTGGAGACCGACTGGAACGGCACGGCCAAGTCGCTCAATATCTATGCCGGCGGCGCGCAAAGCGCTTACGTCGCCGAACCCGGCAAGGCGCCGAAGGGCAGCGTCTCCGTCACGCTGCCAAGCTACCGGATCAGCGTCAACGGCGCGCTGATCGACAACAAGGAGGCGACCTATCCGATCTTCAATTACAACGGCGTAACGTACTTCCCGCTCACATTCCGCTATGCGTACGAGTCCTTCGGCTGGGGCTACCAGTGGGACGCGGAGAACGGACTGCGCATCGACACGACCTCTGCCCCCGCCCATGTGCCGACCGAACCGAACACCGGAAACGCCGCGCTCGATAAGGCGCTCACGATCCTCAACAGCAAATACGCCACGGGCGGCAAATACCACGGCATGCTTGAAGGCGGCGGCAAGAAGACGGGTTTCGACGCCACGCTCGACGTCAGCAGCACACCGGATGTCACCACCGTGAAATTTACTGCCGAGCCGTTCCCGTTCTTTGATAACGGTGTCAGTTATTTTGCAAATTACTATGCTGTCAAGGGCGGTTTTGCAAGCAATGAACAGATTGGCATCTCTGGCAACAGCCCGGAACTAGGTGATGTTGGCTATCCGATTCATGCCGAGGTGGATGTATGGGCGGAGAATAGCTACATCGGCAAATGCTTCCTTGACTGCCAGTTCGCAGGTGTGCGCAGCAAGCATATCACGGACGCAAAGCGTGTGTCCTCATCGGGCAGTACGGAAACATGGGAGCTGACAGCCACGTTTGCAAGCGATGGTTTTACCGGCTACACCGCGAGTGTAAGCGTCGATACAGCAAAGAGCGCCGTAACGCAGATCGTGATCCGCACGACGAACTACACCCTGACCATGACGCCCGCGTAACGGGGTTCCCCTCCCCGCCGCGGCGCAAAAAAGAAGGACTTCACGCAATGCGTGAAGTCCTTCTTTTTATCTCTTTTCAGTTTGCGAGGTACTTTTCGCGTTCGCCTTCCGGCACGAGCGCGCCGCCCGTCGCCCAGACGATGTGCGCGGCATTCTCCCAGTGCGCGCCAAGGCCGCCGCTTTCGAGATAATCCGTCATCTTGGACAGCTCCACCGCACCGGCAAAGCCCGCGCAGGCGGACGGCTCGACAAAAAGGCCCTCCGTCTCGTGCAGGGCGTAAAGGTCTGTGAACAGATGCTCGTCCGACACCGTGAAGCCGCCGCCGACCATCTCCTTGACCGTCTCCCCCACGAAGCCCGAGGGGCGGCTGACGGCGAGTCCGTCCGCCGCGGTGCGGCCCGTCAGGCCGATATCCTGCACGCAGATCGCATTCTGCAAGCCGCTGGCAAGGCCCAGCAGCATGCACGGCGCTTCCACCGGCTCAGCGAAGTAGACGTGTGCCGCGTCGCCGAACTCCTGCTTCAAGCCAAAGCAGATACCGCCCGGCGCGCCGCCGACGCCGCAGGGAATGTAAACGAGCAGCGGGTGCTCGTCGTCCACCGTGACGTCCTGCTCGGCGAGCTGCGCCTTGAGCCGCCGCGCAGCCACAGCGTAGCCGAGGAAGAGGTCGACAGAGTTTTCATCGTCGATAAAATAGCTTCTCGGGTCCTCCGCCGCGCGCTCGCGGCCCTTCTGCACGGCGTAGGAGTAGTCCGCGCCGTATTCGAGCACCGTCACGCCCTTTGCGCGCAGCAGATCCTTTTTCCACTGCCGCGCGTCCGCGCTCATGTGGACCGTGACCCTGTAGCCGAGCGCCGCGCCCATGATGCCGATGCTCAGCCCCAAATTACCCGTCGAGCCGACATGCAGCTCATACTGCGAGAAAAAGTTGCGGAACGCGCGCGTGGCAAACACGCTGTAATCATCGCGCATCTCGACCAGCCGGTTCGCAAGCGCTAAGTCCTCCGTGTGCTTGAGCACCGCGTAGCAGCCGCCGCGCGCCTTGACGCTGCCCGCGACGGGCAGGTCGCTGTCGCGCTTTAAAAAGAGCTTACCTGCGAGCTGCGCACCTTCATTTTCGTTGAGCCACGCGCGCATGTTTTCAATTTCCGTCAGCGGCGATTCGATGAGGCCGCGATCAGCCGCGGTCTCGGGAAATACCTTCTTGATGAACGGAGCGAAGCGCTCCAGCCGCGCCTCGGCGTCATCGACATCCGCACGCGTGAGCGGCAGCGCGGCGAGCGCGGTTTCCGCGCTCCCGACATTCGGGTTCATCCAGGCGCTCTCATGGCGCAGCTGCAATTCCCTGACAAATTCCTTACTGTTGAGCATTATTTCCACTCCTGTTCTTCCGTAATGTACTGCTGGGTGCCGCGGTAGATGCGCACCGTGCGCTCGCGGTAGAGCTCCATGACCGCCTGCGCCAGCAGCGCCGGGTCATGGCGGGCGTAGCCGCCCTGCGCCGAGAGCAGCGGGTATTCCGCGAGCGCGATTCCCAGCTCCGCGATGCGCTCGCGGTCGACGCGCAGCAGCTCCGCGTCCTCTTCACTGTATCGCGCGGCGAGCCCGCGCGGGATGGGCGCATTGTTGGCAAGGCAGAGGTCGACGATCCCCTCCCGCCCGTGACGCTGCAGGGCTTCCAGATGGTCGGCGGCGGTGTAGCCCTCGGTCTCGCCGTCCTGCGTCATGATATTGCAGATGTAAAACTTCTGCGCGTGCGACGCGCGGATCGTGTCGGCCACACCGTCGACGAGCAGGTTCGGGATCACGCTCGTATAAAGGCTGCCGGGGCCGAGCAGAATGAGGTCGGCCTCTGAAATGGCATGGAGCGCATCGGGCAGCGCCTTCGGGTGCTCCGGCACGAGCGAAACGTGGTGGATGCGGCAGTCCTGCTGCTTTTTCGCGTTGAAGATGTGCGATTCGCCCACGACGCGCGCGCCGTTTTCAAACACGGCCTCGAGCTGTACATCCGCGTTCGTCACCGGCAGCACGCGGCCCGAGATCGCCAATACCTGTCCCATCATGGCGACGGCCTCTTCAAAGCTCCCCGCCATGCCGTTGAGCGCCGCAAGCAGCAGGTTTCCGAACGACTGCCCCTTGAGCTGTCCCTCGGGAAAGCGATAGCCGAGAAGCTGCTCCATCACAGGCTCGGTGTTCGCGAGCGCCTGCATACATTGCCGCACGTCGCCCGGCGGCAGAATACCCATTTCACGGCGCAGCACGCCGCTCCCGCCGCCGTCGTCCGCCACCGTGACGATGGCCGTTAAGCGGTCTGTATATTTTTTCAACCCTCGCAGCATGGTCGACAGGCCCGTGCCGCCGCCGATGGCGGCGATCTTCGGCCCCGCGGCGCAGCGGGAGGACGCACTACTCTCATATATCATAGGGATTTCCCCTTCAAGCGCATATTTTTCTATGATAAAGGTAGTATAGCAGGCTTTCAAGCAAAATGGAAGTGGGCAAGCGATACAAGTTTTTTCATTTTTTGCACCCAACATGATAATGTTATACAAAATTCGTATTCTTCTGTCGATTTTTACTGATTCGATGTTTTCACCGCATTGTTGCTTTTATCGCCGCACTGTGGTAGGATACGACAGTAACAATGTCAAAGGAGCACTTTCATGGAACAGCTCACAGCCGCCCAGCAGGCGGCGGAATTGAACAAGAAGAATCTTTTTGCCACCTATAATCACATTGAAGTGGAATTTGTCGAGCCCGACCACGCGATCTTCAAGCTTGAGATCCGCCCCGAGAGCAAGAATCCCTACGGTATCGTGCACGGCGGCGCGATCTACACGATGGCCGACAACGCCACGGGCTACGCCGCCCACACGGATGGTCGATCCTACGTGACGCAGGGCAGCTCGATGCATTTTCTCCGCAACCAGTCGGAGGGCGTCGTGCGCGCGGACGCCAAAGTCCGCCACCGCGGCAGAACGACCTGCCTTGTCAACGTGGACATTTTAGGCGAGGGCGGCAAGCTCCTCGCCACGGGCGAGTTCACCTATTTCTGCATCGACCCCGATATCATGGCACAGAAGGCCGCGCAGCACCGCTGAGGAGGGTTTGACCATGGCATGTGCACTGCTTTACAATTTCAAGGACGCCGCACGGCTGCAAAAGGTCCGCTTCGCGCTCTTCAAGCTCGGTGTGAGTGGGCGCGTCGTCGCGCCGGAGGAGCTTTCGCAGCCGATCGGCTATCTCTGCGATCTTGAGGGCTTCTCCCCTGTCGAGGAAACCGTCGAGGGCGGCTTTTCCGACGAGATGCTCGTGCTCTGCGGTCTTTCCGGTCCGCAGCTCGACGCGCTGCTCTCGTCTCTCCGCCGCAGCCGCGTGGTCGTCGCGCTCAAGGCCGTCGTCACCGAGGACAATGCCGCGTGGAGTTCGCTCCAGCTGCACGACGAGCTCCGTCAGGAACACGAGGCGATGAAGGGCACGCGCCCCAAGGATGCCGAAAAACGCTCCGCGCACCGCAAATAACCCTTGCAACCGCGCAGAGCAGGCGGTATAATAATAGGGCTTCAAATCGAAGCCCTATTCAAGTATCAATAGTATCTGGGTATAGCGAAGTTGGTATCGTGCCTGCTTTGGGAGTGCCGTGGCGGTATCCGGGACGGGTCAGGGCGAAACGCCGCAAAGCCTTGCGACACCTGCGTTTGCTGGATTTCCCCCGATTCCCGAAAACAGCACAAAAGCGGCTTTGACCACAGGAATGACCACAGACAGAAAAATCTTTCAATCGCACAAATTTTGTGCTATAATGGTTCAAAATCAAATATCCGGGTATAGCGCAGTTGGTAGCGCGCTTGGTTTGGGAGCGGGTCGCTCCCTCTTCAAGCCGGAAAACGCCGTGACCGCAATCCCTTGATACGCCTACGATACAGGCACTTCCCTCGCAAGCCGAGATGGTCAAAAAAGACGCCTGACCACATGTTTGACCACATCTGGAGCAAAACTCAATAACCAAAAATCCGGGATTAGCGCAGTTGGTAGCGCGCTTGCTTTGGGAGCAAGATGTCGGGAGTTCGAGTCTCCCATCTCGGACCACGGCCCCCTGAAATCGAACGATTTCAGGGGGCCGTTTTCTTATTTAAGTACGCATTTCTTTGAACAGTTAAAATATTATCGCTCTTTTGAATTCTTGTTCGCAGGTTTTCATTCTAGCGGAAAATTCAGCGTAATTTAGCGCATCCACAGGAATTTTCAGGCCATGCTTAGTAACGCTGATGTCATCACGCGCCATAACATTTTTCTCATAGGTCGAACCACGATTCAACCACAATTTCAAATCGTCAGACCCTTCTGCTTCTGGATAGAGATAATAGCCAGCCTTTGCATCAAAACGGAACATATAGGCAAGTACTTGTAAATAATCTCGATTTCCAATATTATCAATCGGCTTATACTTTGCATCGGCAATAATTCTCATTTCGCTGTTCCGGCTGATGAAATCAGGATAGATCAATCCCACATTTCCATCAAACAATCTCTGCGCGCCTTTACCGCCTTTATTCATTGGGTGATAAAACACATCTTCTATCAGCGAATTGACGTATTCCTCCCATAACCATGCTCCATCGAACAGGATGCCATATATCTGTCTCGCCCCTGCCCCGATTTGGTGTTTCTGATGTTGGAGAATCAAAAGGCACAACCGCTGCAATGCAAGATACTCTCTGAAATAAGCGTGTCGGACAGTATTCTTTTTGTTTTGCTCAATAATTTTCTGCCTGTCACACGGCTCATATTCTGAAGTCGCATCTATAACGAGTTTTACCTCGTCTTTCACTTTGATAAGAAGTTTATTCCCATAAGACTTTCTTTTGATAAACTCTATGGTATGCCGCACCAGCTCCATCAAACTGTTATCATAAGAAAACTCTCGCTGGCTGTATGCAACATTTGCCAGCAGTTCCGCGTTGAGGAACAGCGGCAACTCATCGTAGCTATGATAGGTTGATATTTTCAAAATCGTTACCTCCAATAGAATTCAGAGAAAAATTACTTGCGTTTCGGAGCTCCCTCTGTTAGACTGTTTGCAGATGGAGTCTGCGTTTTCCGAAACGCGGCACGCCGCTGGACTGCTGCAACAGTTCAGCGGTTTTCCTTTTTGCAGGAACGATGTATGTTTCTTCCCCCTTTCTTTGTTCTCTGCCACGCACCGTACCCGTTCCTGCCCCGCGGCCTTGTTTGACCTGCACGGCGTTTTCACTGCCTTGGTACGCTCGACCGCTTTGCCGCGGCGTCCTGGCGTTACTTCTCCGGCGTGTATCATCTCCGGTGATGGGTATTCAGTTGTCGAGGTGCTTTTTCGGATTTGTGACCGTCTTTTTCATTGACAATCCGCAGTCTCCGTGTTAGACTAACTATAAATTACTTTTGACAGTCTTTCCGCGATCGTATGGTAACATACTTTTCACCCTCCTGTCAAGACTGTTTGTATTTCTATATTACGATTGTCTATTTTGAGGTGATCTGCCATGTGGTATGCCAAAATGTATTTCTCTGAGGACAGAGAGATTTTCCAGTATGACTCCCTTGGTACGCAAGGCGTTCCGGACGTCCAGAAGGAGTTCCCCTTTCTGGAAAGCCTCCTCTCCTTTCAGGAACTGGACTGCGCGGAAGTGACACCGATGCTGCAGAGCGCCACGGATAACTGGAGCCGGTTTATCGCAGAGGATGACAGGGACGCACTTGAGAATGTCAGGAGAAAACTGTGGAGGTTAGCCTCCATACACATTTATTTTCGACTTCTCTATGTTCACTGCCGCTACCGCCAGTCAGCGATGTACATTCAAAATGACCGAGGCAGTGCGGAGGATGCGCAGATACTGGACGAGCTGCGCCAGCTCCCCGAGCAGCTTCCGCTGTATCAGCAGCAGATCCAGCGATTTTTTGAGTTGGTGCTGAATGTAGACAGCGCAGGACGGGAGCCGCAGGCACAGGCGGCAAAAAATTACTTTCACGACTCTCCGAAAGATCCCGACCTATTTTCGTTCCGCCCCATCCCGCTCAGCTTTGAGCCGGTGGAGCCGGGGCGGTGTTCGCCGGTGCTGTATTCCTCCAGCATCCGGGACATGATCGACTACTCTCTGCGGAGTTGCGTAGAACGGGACATCACCGTGCGGCGCTGCAAGAACTGCGGACGATGGTTTCCGCAGACCGGGCGGGTCAGCGCGGAGTATTGCGAGCGGCCTGTTCCAAGAGGAGAGCAGGTCTGTCGGGAGATCGGGGCTTTCAAGCAGTGGACAAAGAAGCAGTCGGATGACCCAATCTTCAAGGCATACCGCAAAGAGTATAAGCGGCGCTTTGCGTGGATCAAGGCGGGGCGCATCACGGACGAGGCGTTCTATGCATGGAGCGAAAAAGCTAGAGAAGAGAAACAGAAATGTGACCGAGATATTATCTCGTTAGCGGAATTTCAGCAGTGGCTGAAGGAATCCAAATGAAAAACCGTGTGCTGACCTTGCGGTCAGCACACGGTTTTCTTTGTCTATTGCGAGGCAGATTTTAAACCGCCTGCATTTTGATATGCTATCAAAGCGCGGCTTTCTCCCATTCAATCAGGATCTCCGCCAGCTCCGGTGTCAGCCGCTTGCGGCACTCCTGCCGCAGTTCCTCCGGCACGCCGTAGAACGCCTCAGCGATACTGCCGGTGATGGCGGCGAGGGTGTCGCTGTCACCGCCAAGGGACACCGCTGTGCGGAGAGCGTCTTCAAAACTTGTGCTTTCCAAAAATGCAATAATAGCCTGCGGTACGGTTTCCTGACAGCTTTCCACATGGTGATAGGTGGGACGAATCTCATCGCAGCTGCGGCTGAGGTCGTAGCCGAATTCGCGCTCCACATACGCTTTGATTTCCGCTTTGTCGTGACCGGTGCGGGCGAGAAAAACGGCCGCGGCGGTGGCCTGTGCGCCCTTGATGCCCTCCGGATGGTCGTGGGTCACCTCGGCGGTGAGCCGCGCCAGATGCAGCGATTCTGCCATGTCCTTCGCCAGCCATGCGGCAGACGACACCCGCATGGCGCTGCCGTTGCCGTAGCTCTGGTAGGACTGCGGGTCGTCCTCATAGAGCCAGCCGCCAAAATGGGTGCCATAGCCCCGGTCGGGATAGGCACGGCCCAGTTGCTGCATCTCCCGCACCAGTGCCGCTTTGATAGCAGCATCGTCTTGCCCACGGGTGCTGAGCAGCGCTTTCGCTACCGCCAGCGTCATCACCGTGTCGTCGGTGAAGTCGGAACGGCGGCTGAACAGCGGAAAATCCTTCGCCTTATAGTTGTTGCAGTCGAACTCGTAGGGGCTGCCCACGATGTCGCCCAAAATCGCTCCGTACATACGCTTACCTCCCTCTTTTCTGCACATCCTCGTCGATGCGGCGCTTCCAGTCGGCGCTGAGGGACCGGGCGGCGCGGACGCTGCACACCGCCTCGCTGATGACCTCGTAATTCAGCGCCGTGCCCGCCTCGTCGCACTTGTAGTTCACTGCACGATCAGCGCCGATACCGAAGCGTGCCGCCTCCTTGGCCGCGTCGATGTTTGCGCCGAGGAACAGGAATTCCCAGCCGTATCTCTCCTTCTGCCGTTTAATCATACGGCGCACTCGCTCGTAATCGTAGCGGCGGCTGGCGTTTTCGTAGCCGTCGGTGGTGATGATGAACATCGTCTTCTCCGGCACGTCCTCCCGGCGAGCGTACTTGTGAATAGTACCGATGTGGTGGATGGCGCCGCCCACGGCATCCAGCAACGCCGTGCAGCCGCAGGTGAAATACTCCTTTTCCGTCAGGGACGGCACCTCGCTCAGCGGCAGGCGGTCATGGATGACCGTGCTGTCGTTGGCGAAAAGCACCGTGGAGACCAGCGCCTCGCCTGCCTCCCTCTTTTGCTGTGCGAGCATGGAGTTGAAGCCGCCGATGGTGTCCGATTCCAGCCCAGACATAGAGCCGCTGCGATCCAGAATAAAAACCAATTCCGTCATTAAAAAGCCCTCCTTCGTTTGATTACGCTCCCATTGTAGCGCATCCGAAGGATGGTTTGGTCGCCTGTGGGGCGACATTTACGAAGTTTTCAGACGTTCCGCCCACTCAGCTTCTTTGAAGCCAACCAGCACGAAGTCATTGCCCACCAGCAGCGGGCGCTTGACCAACATCCCGTCTGCCGCAAGGAGCTTCAGCATCTCGTCCTCGTTCATGGTGGGGAGCTTATCCTTCAACGCCATGGATTTATAGAGGAGGCCACTTGTGTTGAAGAATTTCTTGAGCGGCAGCCCGCTGCGCCGATGCCACGCAGACAGTTCCTCATAAGTGGGATGTTCCATTTTGATGTCCCGGAATGTATAGGAAATGCCGTTCTCGTCCAGCCACTTCTGCGCCTTCTGGCAGGTGGTGCATTTGGGGTAGCAGATAAAAGTCATGGTGTTACGCTCCTGATAGTCTTTATGTAGTTGGTCACCTCGCACTTACAATTCAGCCAGAACATACTCTTTCAGCACATCTCGCATTTTCACAACGAGGTCAATGGATTCATTCATAAGTTCCGGATAGTTTTCCTGATTTTTGAAATCCAACCCCTTGATATATGTGCAAATCAGAGAGGATTTCTTGTTGTCCAGTCTCTCCCATGACAGCGCCATTCCCATTGCCGCTTCTATTTCTGTCTTGTGCTGCTTCATATAGTCAAAGCGTTCCTTGTTGTCAGCGATCCACAGCCCAACTCTTATTTTATGCTCCTTATTGACCAAGTCGATTGAGATTTGACATTCCGATGAACCAACTGCAACAGAATACCAATGATCTGTTGTCGCTTTACGCTTGTTAAAAGGCTTGCCGCGCTGCTCAAGAATATCGTTGAACTGCGTCCAAAACTCCAATCTGCAGCCCTGAGACTCGTTCATCCCCTTATCCTGTGAAATGCGTTTCACAATTTTTGCAAAATCGTTGGGTTGCTCAATAATCTTAAATTGCGGTGCAGGCTCTGAATCGCCTATCTTGTAGGCATGGATCTCTATCAAGAAAAAGGAAATGCTATCATCTGTGTGTTTGTTGAGCCACTCGATGGCGCTTGCGTGCTCATCACGCGCGGCAGCAACTACCCACACGACAACAGAAGCGTCAAGACCGGATGCATAGGTCAATATCTTCCCTAAGTGGTCATGGTTGGTCTGTTCAAGCTGATTTTCAATGAGCACGACTTTCCCTGTGATCTCATCTCTGCATAGAATATCGCAACGATAACTACCAACAAGCCTTTCTGTTTCAATATCCGTTAGCGACAAGTTAAGTACATTTCCAAGCTCTTGAATGTTCTCTTCCGCAGCAAGCCACTTTGAAAAATCATATTGTTCATGCGGCCAGACTTTTCTTATATCGACCTCGTGCAGTTTTCCAAGTTTCATTTTTCTTTTCCTCCCTTCACGTCTATGCCCCCAGCAAACTCTGGTCGAACGCAAACAGCGCCTCGTTGATCTTGAAAATATCGTAGTCCCGCTGCATGATGAAATACTCAATAATGACGTCGAACTTGCTGCTGGCGCTGAGAGCGTAGCCCGCGCGGGCAACGAGGTCACGCGTCTCATCCAGATTCAGCTCCAGCGCTATAGCAAAGGCAATGGCTGTTGCCTTGGAGGGCTTGTAGTCCGGATTGTTGCGGATCTTAGAGAACAGCTTGCGGTCGACATTGGCTTTCTTGTATATCTCGGAATCCTTTTTGCCGCTGCGGTCGATGAGCTTCAGCAGGGTTTCCGAGAAGCCGGCGTCCAGATGTGCCAGCAGACTGTCCAATCCGCCGACAGCCATAGGCGCTGCCGCTGCATCGGCGGACAGCGTCCTGCTTTCGAGAACGCTCATCCGGCGCAGGCGCTCCCGCTGGGAATCAGTATGCGCATCTACATAGTGGTCATCAACGTACTCGGCGATGTCGGCAAACAGCTTGCTGCTAATCTGATACGCCGTGCGGCTAAAGATCACGATATAGACCGTCATGTCGTTGTGCAGCAGAAACTCGCCGATAGTGTCCACCGCCACGCGAAGCGCCTGATCCTTTGGATAACCAAAGATGCCGGAGGAAATCAGCGGAAAGGCGACCGTTTCGCAGCCGTGCTCCTTCGCCAGCGCAAGGCTGGTGCGATAGCAGGAGGCGAGCTGTTCCCGCTCGCCGTACTTACCGCCGTTCCACACAGGGCCGACGGTGTGGATCACATATTTGCACGGCAGGCGGTACGCGCCCGTGATCTTGGCCTCGCCAGTCCGGCAGCCGCCGAGCGTCCGGCACTCTTGGAGCAGCTCCGGCCCTGCCGCACGATGGATACAGCCATCCACGCCGCCACCACCCAGCAGCGTTTCGTTCGCCGCATTGACGATAGCGTCCACCTTCATTTTTGTAATATCATTGCGAACAATTTCAAGAGGCATGGTTCTATTCCTCAATTTCTATCATTCAAAATTAAGTCAATGCGCCGTTGTTCTCCAGCTTTTCCACTTCAGACAGTTCTTCCCAATCCTCACGATTTCCGCATCTGCGAAGGTAATCGTGACCGCCGTCCACGGCGCAGGAGCCGCAGCTGCAAAACTTAAAATCATGGACGGTTTCGCTTTCGATGACATCTCCGCATTTCTTGCATCTGATTGCATTCTTGATAATTCTCGGCATAGTCATTCCCTCTTTAGTGCATTTCTGATTTTCTCTTTTTCCCCGCTGCCATCTGTGCGCAGTCGCAGCAGAGGAATAGCACACTTATCCAGAATGGAGTTCTTTTTCGCGTCCCGCGCCGCCTGCTTGCTCCCAGGTTTATGAGATCCGCCGTCTACTTCGATCGCCAGAACAGGTTGCTTATCCATTTGATTGAACAGTAGAAAATCCACATGTGTCAGCGGATTGCGGGCATATTTGCGTTCTTCCTCTGTCAGTGGCGCATAATCCTTTACCAGCGTGGCAAGAGAAACATGCACCGCGCAGCCGATGGAGGATAACACCTCCTCAGCCAGCACCTCTTGAATCACAGAGTACATAAGATTTTCGGAATCGTATTCCGATATCCGCTTATGTTTTTTAAGATATGCTCTGCGTTGTTCGGCATAGCCCTGATAGAGCATGTCGAATACGGAGTAGACCTGGCTCTGGATAACCTCAAAATTATTATATTCGATGTACCGTGTCAGGTCACCGTAGTTGGTCTGGTCATTGCGTGGGTCCTGCGATGTGACCACCGCCAGCGAATGAACTGCGCGGGAAACTGCCACATTCAGCATGTGGGGATCATCCACAAAATCTGTGATGACATTGTCGACTGAGGTCAGAATGATGGCATCCTGTTCCCGTCCCTGAAACTTGTGGACGGTGTCCACCTCATAGGTATCTCCCAGCTGCTTGCGGATGGCTGTCACCTGATCCCGATATGGCGTGATAATACCGATGCTCTGGAAATTTTGCTGATGCAGCCGTGGAAGCACCTCCTGCTGGATGACATCGATCTGGCGCTGGTTGAGATGCCCACGGGCGTGATTACCGGCAATCGTCCGGTACATGGTCAACACATCCGGCTCATCATGGTCTTTTGTCATAACGATCAGCTGTCCGTGGTAGAACTTCTGATTGCAGAAATTGATGATCTTCGGATGACAGCGGTAGTGTTCCCGCAGCAGAGTAACAGGTGCATCCTGCCATATTTCCAATGCAGAGGACAGCAAACTGTGGGTAGAAAAGCGATACCGCTCATCCAAGGAATACTTTTGCCAAATGGCATCACTGGTGCGAATGTCATCCTCCGTCAGCACATTAGGGAGCTGCTTCAAGTCCCCAACAATCACGATATTCCGCGCACAGGAGAAGGCCAGTACCCCGGTAGCCAGATCAACCTGCGAGGCCTCATCCACAATCAGGTAATCATAGATATGTTCAATGCTCAGCGTTCCCTTGATGGAATAGGTCGTGCTAAGTACCACCGGGTACTCACGGGTAAACTCCGCAGAATTTCGGCGGAAATCATTCTTTTCAAAGCACTGTCTATTATTCCGCCAATGATACCGTGTTGCCAGTTCCGCCCGAAACAGCCGCAGGGACTTCTGTGTGAGCTCATCCATCTTCGCGTCGAAAGCGTAGCGCTCCAGCTTTCGGTTCAATTCCTGCTTTTCGGCCTCCAGTTCCCGCCTCTTTACGAAATAGAATTGGTTTTGCAAATAGGGAATAACCTGTTCTGGGGAGCGGATAAACAATTTGAGCGCATTACGGTTGAATCGGAACATGATAGATATTTTTTGCAACAGGCCCAAGCGAGTCTCACGCTCTGCGAGCTGTTCAAATTCCATCCAAAGCGCAAGAAGCTTCTGCGAGGACAGCTTGTCCAAGCTCTCCATTGGCACATCACTGTAACTTGCGTAATATTCCTCAAAATAATGCTGCTCCGGGTTTAGCTGCAAGAACTCCTGCTCGATTTCCGCAATGCGGTTTTTGGCATTGAGCATTTCGTTCAGTTCTTTGGAGAGTGCAGTCGTTTCCTGATCTAATTGCTGTCGTTCCTCCGGGGGCATTTCCCAATCGCTCATATTCGGATAGGTGCCTGTCTGTGCATCCAGAAACTTCTCTTTGTTGGCAAGGCTGCCGAGAAACGCAGTCAGAAAAGCGGCATTTTTCTTCTCCAACTTTTCCACAACATTATGCGTTGCGGAATTGTTGTTGGAGACAACCGCCACGGTTTTTCCGCTGCGAACAACATTGGCGATGATATTCAGGATCGTTTGTGTCTTCCCAGTACCCGGTGGCCCCTGAATGATACTGATTTTGGAGGAAAGCGCCCGTTCTACCGCCAGCTTTTGACTCTGGTTCAGGCCAAACGGATAGATCACTGCCTCCGGCATCTGGGGCATTTTGACGTCTTTCTGCGGTGCAAGATAGCTTGCCAACACGGTATCCTCGCTGACCTGCTGGATCTTGTCATACTGCATACTTAGAATGTTGATACCGTTTTCCGCCACCAGACTGATTGCAGCGGCAGTCTCCTTGAAATATTGGAATGCTTCTTGATTTTTACCGTCTGCCAGGCAATTCTGCTGGAACTGCACTTCGCTCCTGTGGAACGATAAATCTCTCTTTCCGTTGCGGACAATACGATAATACCCGCTGAAATCGAGAATCTCATCAATTCCGCTGATGGCTTGCCCATTTGCGATGACAATCACCTGCGCAGGGTCAATTTTCTTTTTCAGAGGCAGGATCTCCACATTGCTACTCTGAAAGCTGTATGTCTTATTGGGCGCACTGGTATAGACGACCTCGCACTTCCCGTCATGGAACTGAAAGCTCGCGACCGAGTCCGTCTGGTCTTTTCCTTTTATGATGATTAAGTGCTTTCGTGCGTCCATAGGCATCTCTTCCCTCCCCAATACAAGCTGTTGATTTACGTGTTATCCACCCACATTTCACACTGGCTCATGACAGTCTGAACGGCATCATCCATGCCATCTGGCGGATATTTGTGCTTTTTCAGCAGCCTCTTGACCAAGCGCCGCATTCCAGCTCTTGCACTTTCTTTCTTTTGCCAGTCTATTGTGCGGTTTTTACGAAGCAAGTCCGTCAGTTCCTTCGTGATTGCAATAAGCTCATCATGCTCATAGAAATCTTTGATGGCTTGTGGTTTTGTGAGAGCATCGTAGAAGGCAAGCTCGTCCGCGGTCAATCCGAGTTTTTCACCCTCGGCGGCAGCAGCGGCAATGTCTTTCGCCAGCTTGAGTAATTCTTGAATGACTTCCTCGTTGGTCAGCATTCCGTTCAAATAGCGCTCCATTGCGCTCTGAATGATTTCGGAGAACTTCTCAGACTTGACGATGTTTGTTCGGCGGTAAACAGAGACCTGTTCGGAAATCAGTTTTTTCAGGAGTTCGACTGCAAGATTCTTCTCCTTCATGTTTGCCACTTCTTCAAGGAACTTCGGATCGAACAACGAAAACTCAGTCTGGACGTCAGAGAAAAGGTTGATAACGCCTTCGCTTTTGATACTGTGCTTCAAAAGTTCGTTAATGCGCTCATTTACTTCCGGAAGCGTAAACTTCTTTCCGGTACCGCCTGAAACCAAGCGCACGGTCATTGTTCTTACGGACTCGAAGAAAGCTGCCTCCATTCGAGTTTGCTCGTCTACCAAGCTGCTGCACAGCGAAAGTGCCTGCTTGAGAAGCAGGGCTTCTTTGATAAACACATTCTGTGTCTTCTCATGGTCGGGAAGCTCGTACTCTGCAACACTCTTGCCGAGTATGAAGTTCACTCCGCCGCTGATGAGCTTCGCCCTGTCAAGGTCGCTTCCGGTCATGAATTTCTCATAACTGAATCCGTGGAACAAATCTCTGCAAATAGAGAGCTTTTCAAGGAACTTCGGATATGCAGCCTTGCTTACATCTGTATCACCATAGTTCTTCTTGTCTCTGGCAGTATAGTCGTTCATTGCCTGTTTCAGTGCAGCCGCAATACCGACGTAATCGACAACCAAACCGCCTTCTTTATCTTTGAAGACACGATTGACGCGGGCGATAGCTTGCATCAGGTTGTGTCCAGCCATCGGCTTATAGACATACATCGTAGCAAGGGAGGGAACATCAAAGCCGGTCAGCCACATATCCACGACGATGGCGATTTTCAGCGGAGAGTTGTTGTCTTTGAATTTCCGCGCCATATCGTCCTTATGAGCTTTGTTGCCGATAATCTCACGCCATTCTTCGGGATCGTTATTGCCTTGCGTCATGACCACTGCAATCTTTTCCGTCCACGCTGGGCGCAGCTCAAGAATGCGCTTATAAATCTTCATTGCTATGGGACGCGAATAAGCAACGATCATCGCCTTGCCGGTCAGGATATTCTCACGGTAATTCTCGTAATGATCAAGAATGTCATTTACCAAGGAATTGATCGTCTGGTCGGCACCGAGGATTGCTTCCATCTGACCAAGTTCCTTTTTGCTCTTTTCAATGACATACGGATCGGCGTTGTCGGCCATAATGTCATACTCATTATCGATCAGATGGAGGGTGTTCTCGTCGAGTTTCAGGTGAATCACACGGCTCTCGTAGTAGACGGGTCTGGTCGCGCCATCTTCAACTGCCTGTGTCATAAATATCTCCTCCGTACTGATATGCAAAAAAATGCTCTGCCGCTTGGCAGAGCATTCGGTCTATTGCAGCCAAACTGCCAAGGCCTATTCCAACACATGACAGCGTTGTTTATAATAATAGCACATTTTGACATAGGAAGCAAGAAAATGATAGATTTGCACGATTTTTGCAGCAATCATAGCGCACAGGACTTTTTTTACAAATAGAGGATTTCCCTCTTGACTCTTCCGTTACGTCATAGTGTATGGTAAGCTCACACGGAGGAGGGATACCCATGATGACCATTCACGAAGTCAGTAAACTGGCCGGTGTCAGTGTCCGGGCACTGCACTACTATGATGCCATCGGGCTGTTGCCGCCCACAGCCCTCACGGAAGCAGGCTACCGGCTGTATGACGATACAGCCTTGGCGCGGCTTCAATCCATTTTGCTGTTTCGCGAGCTGGAATTTCCGCTCAAGGACATCAAGCGCATTCTGGATGACCCGAAATTCGACCAGACCACCGCTCTCACAGATCAGATCAAGCTGCTGGAGCTGCGACAGGCGCGGTTGGGACGGCTCATCACCCTCGCCCGTGAAACCTTAGAAACAGGAGTAGCACCTATGAAATTTGACGCATTTGATAAGGCCGAGCAGGAGAAGTACACCGCAGAGGTCAAAGAAAAATGGGGCAATACCATCGCCTATCAGGAATATCAGCAGCATGAAAAAGGCGGAGCTACCGGCACCCCTGCTGATTTGATGAGGCACTTTGCAAAGCTGGGCAAGCTGAAGCACCTTGCCCCTACCGCGCCGGAAGCGCAGGCGGCCATTCGTGATTTGCAGCAATTTATCACCGACCATTTTTACACCTGCACGCCGGAGATTCTGGCAGGCTTAGGCCAGATGTATGTGGCCGATGACCGCTTCCGTAAAAACATTGACATGGCTGGCGGTGAGGGCACGGCAGCGTTTGTCGCACAGGCCATCGCCGCGTACTGTGGAAAGTAACTCTTCTTTGTCTATAGCGCTGCAAACTTTGAGTTGCGTCTTTCGCAAACTTTTTTTACCGTCTAACCTCCGATGCCTCGAAAAGGCTCTCGCTTAATGCCTCGCGGAGCCTTTAGCGAAACAAATTTGAAACTACTCTCCATATACATATCATTAAAAAGGAATCGATAAGTCTGCAATCAGAAAACAACCTTATCCTCTCTTTTCGTACTTCTCTCTCAGCTCGGCCAGAACTTGCTGATAGCTGGTCTGCCCGCTGGCGATTTGGTCAAGGTTTCTGCGGGTATATTTGCTGATCGTCATACCCTCAGCAGCAAATGTCCCGCAGATGTTGCGGAGGTTACTCTTATGCTGTCGAGAATCGAATTCATTTTTTCTCTCCACAGTCTTCTTGGAAAGAAGTCTTCCCATATCAATAATCCATCCAACAATTTGAACGTCAAATTGTGTGTTAGGTCGCAAGTTACACGCAAGTCAGTTTTAAGTTAGTATCAAGTTGGTTTCAAGTGGCGCACTACCACCCGGAAGCTCTTAAATATTTTTCAAATATTGGTGCGGTGTTTCTCTTTCGCTTTGCTGCGGAGTATTTGTATTCTTCCAGCAGTTCTGCAATATCCTACTTAGCTGCATTTAATTATACCACCAGCAAAATGGATGCTCAATATCATTCTGCGAACTGATTATCTTTATGTTTCTCTTGGAAATATTCGTCTAAAGAAACTGTATTTTTCAAGCGAGAAATGCTCTCTTTTTTCTCTACAAATATTGCTTGATTTTATATCACTTTGGTGATACTATTTTTACAGTGATACTTAGGAGGATGCGGAGATGAATCAGAAAATTACCCTATATCATGGCTCCGAACAGATCATCGAATCTCCAACCTTTGGGTTGGGTAAGCAGAACAATGACTTCGGGCTGGGCTTCTACTGCACGGAAAGCGAGGAACTCGCCAAAGAATGGGCTGTATCCTCTCTGCGTAACGGCTTCGTCAATCGTTACAGTCTTGATACGGAATACCTGAAAATTCTGAATCTGAACAATCCAGACTATACGATTCTGAACTGGATTGCTGTTCTGGTAGCGCATCGTCTGTTTTCTATCAAAAGCCCAGCCGCACAGCGGGCAAAACGATATCTGATTGACAATTTCGGCGTCAACGTCAATGCCTACGACCTGATTATCGGATACCGTGCCGATGACTCCTATTTTGACTTTGCTGCGTCTTTCCTAAATAACGGAATTTCCGTACAGCAACTCGCAAACGCTATGCGGCTTGGCAAGTTAGGCGAACAGATCGTCATCAAGTCTAAATACGCCTTTTCGCTGCTGCATTACGATGGATTTTCTATTGCGGAAAAGGAAAAATATTATGTTCGCCGCAAGGCTCGAAATGATGAAGCCGACCAACTTTATTCGGATATACTTGAAGAGGAAACAGATGGTCTGTATATCCTTGATATCATAAGAGGAGGCATCCAAAACGATGACCCACGCATACCAAGAAATCTATCTGAGTAACGCGCAGGCATTACTGGGCGATGCTTTTGATTATGCTATCAACGCGTGTGGAGTTGCCGGAGATAGCTTTATAAAGCTGTTTTCCGTCAGTTCCGTCAGTAATCGGATTGAGAATGGTGAACCTTCATATCTTTTGGGGAAAAGCGGGATTGAAACTGCTGTTGATGTTCTCGTTGAGACTACGGGCAAAGCGCCGACCGCCAAGCCTCAAGCGAATTTCAGCCGTTCCAGAGAGTATTGGATCGGCTGGGCAGTCGCCTACTACCAATGGTTCTCCGGAAGAAAGTTCAGTGATATTTTTAAGGTTCTTTCGTTTGAAGATTTGCAGCAGATGTATTCCCCCCTTCATGAAGCGGATGTCACTAAATTCGCTGATATTGTCGATGCCAAAGTGCGCGAATACTTCGCTGATACCAACCTCAAGCGTATCCGCACGCTTTATGGCTGCACGCAGGCAGAGCTTGCCAAGCGAAGCAATGTCAGTCTTCGCTCAATTCAAATGTACGAACAGCGCAACAAGGACATCAACAAAGCCAGTGCGGAGACTGTTCTTAGCCTTGCAAAAGTCCTCGGCTGTACGATGGAGGATCTTCTGGAAACGTAAGTCCGTAACAAAAAGGGTAGTCTTTCCCTTAAAAGACTACATGAATTACGGGAATGTAATAGCTGTTAAGGGAAAACCATGATTTCATCCAGAAGGGGCAACTGACATGGATAAAGAACGTATGGCAGAGTTGGAGAAAATCGAAGCCCATGGTGCTGAGAACGGCTGGGTTGCACCGATGACAGAGGAAGACAAGGAATTCTTCGCATATTTTCGCTCGGTGTTTAAGCGTTACAATATTTCGCCCTCAAAGGCAACACGGCTGGAGTATAATTTTGTGACGCAGGTTACGGAGAGTGAGTTTTACTGCCAGAAAGTGTGAGGGTATTTCTTTGCCTATAGCGATGCAAATTCTGCGCCGCCTATCCCTGCATAAAAGACTTGCTCAACCTCTCCAGCAGAGGTACAATGCGGCAAAACAGAATGCCAAATCATCTATCCCGATAAACTATGAAAAACCGCTTTCTGTCCCCTGTCACGAGGGTGTTCAGAAAGCGGTTTTTGACCACATGTTTGACTACAGACAGACGTGGAGTATGCGGAAACAGTGGAGGCAAGAGTTGCGAAGAGCGTCCGTAATAAAGCAAAAACGGCTATAAAGCACCGGAAAAAGTAGAAAAATTTTTATTCAAAAGTTTGGGAGCAAGATGTCGGGAGTTCGAGTCTCCCATCTCGGACCAGAATGTGTTGATGAAAGATGCAGCGCAGAAAACACCGCACGAAAGCGCGGTGTTTTCACATATTTATCAGTTTTTTCGCTGCAAAAAGTTAGAAAATGAGATTTTTCAACGTCACGATCTCCGCGCGCGTGCAGTCCGCGTTGGGGCTGAACATTAGAGAGAAAAAGGAGAAGTAACATGGCAGTTCGTAGATTAAAAGGTTTATACTTAAAATCAGAAGGTAAATACTTAGAAGACTACCCTTCGTGTTATGTTGAACAGACAGAGGCACTTTTTGAATGGCGGCAGAGCACACCGAAGCAGGATATCGAACTTCATAAGAGAGCTGAGAAGTTTTCCGGCCTGTTCAGGGATATGCTTTTGGACAAGGATGCAATCGAGAATGTTAAGTTGTTTGAAGACGCTGCGTTCTTTTCTCCCACAGCGTTTACATCGGCCCAGTAGGTTCTAAATTTGGTAGCACTTGTCCAAGGCGAGCTTCTTCCTCGCCCCCATGATGGTCCATCCACGAAAACCGTTTCATGATCTGTTTCTCCCTGCTGTTCCAAATGAGCCACATACTGGTAAAACAGATCCTCCACTGCCTCTGTACGCCGCCCTGTCCGAAACCGTGCCAGCGTTGTATGATCCGGCACAGGCTCTTCTTCCAAAAGCCACATGAAGTCCACACGGTACCGACAGGCCTCCTCCAGCTTTCTGCTGGAATAGATTCCGCACTGGTATCCGTACGCCATTACCTTGAACAGCACTCGCGGGTCGACCTTCGATTTTCTGCCTTTGGCAGAATAGGCGCGATACAGTTTCCTGTAGTCCAGTTCCTCAAGCTGGGCGCTTGTCAGTCGGACGGGGCGTTCTCTGGCAACAAAATTTCGTTGTTTAATGCAAAGACCAGTTGACCATTTCTCTCATTTACGGTACACTGATCTTGCTTTGGATTTTGTTTCACACCTCAATCATAAAGCAAAAAGATGAGCAGGCAACCCCTTTCGGGGAAACCTGCTCTTCTTTTTCAGCGCGCTATTTTGCAACGTCCCCTTTTAGGTAGGAGCAAAAATGAAGAGAAAGGATCTGATTTTAAAGGCCAAAGGCGACGTCATAGCCGAGGCGGACAGCTTCGGTCATGGTGGCGGGTTTGTTGCAGTCGCCGATCTTACGGAATTCAAGCGCGCAGTCGCGATAGGCCTCGACCTCGTCGAGATCAGCGCGCATGCCGATAGCGAGCAGGACGGTATCCGCAGGGCAGAGGGTCTGTTCACCAGTCTGGACATTCTCAATCAGTACACCTTCGGAGGAGATGCTGATGCACTTGCTGTTGACGAGCGCCTTGGGGGCGCCCTCTTTGAGATACTCCTTGTTGACGGCGGTGTAGTGCAGGTAGGGCGCGCCAAGGCAGATCTGGTCGCGCATTTCCACGACCGTGACGCTTTTGCCCTCCTGCTGGAGAACGAGACCCTCTTCGGCGCCCTGCGGGCCACCGCCGATGATGACGACATTTTTGCCGACTTCGATGGAGCGGACTTCGTCGATGGTGTGGATCATCGGCAGATCAGCACCGGGGAAGGGGGGCTTGATGGGATGTGCGCCGATGGCAAGAATGACGACGTCGGCACCAAAAGCCTTTGCATCTTCGGGAGACATGAAAGTGTTCATGCGAAGATCAATACTGCTCTCTTTGACCTTGCGGATCTTGAGGTTGAGATAGCGGCGGTATTCATCCTTGAACGGCGCTTCCACGACAACGTTGATCAGACCGCCAAGATGATCGGATTTTTCGCACAGCGTGACATCGTGTCCGCGCTCTGCGGCGGTGAGGGCGGCCTGCATGCCGCCGGGGCCGCCGCCGATGACGAGAACCTTCTTGCGTGGGCCGGGAGGCATAATGTTGACCTGCCACTCGCGGCCGAGCACGGGGTTGACGGCGCATTTGCGGATGTGCGCGTGGAAAGGAGTATAGTGCGCAGGACCGTATGCACAGGGGACGCAGGTGCCGCAGCGCAGGCAGGGGACGATCTCATCTTCGTGGCCATGGTAGGCCTTGTCGACCCAGCTCGGGTCGGCAAAGAATGCACGACCGGCGGCGACCATATCAACTTCGCCGCGGGCGATGGCCTCGTCAGCCCGCTTGAGGTCGCTGATACGACCAACAGTACAGACGGGCGTCTTGACAGCGGCCTTGATGGAGGCAGCAAGGGGGATATTGACGCCGCGCTCGGTAAACATGCTGGGGAAGAGCTTGCCGCAGGAGGGATCGAAGAACGAGGACGAGGTGATGTGGATCAGATCAACCTTGCCGTCGAGCATCTTGGCAAATTCAATGCCCTCTTCGGGGCCGAAGCCGCCTTCCATGAAGTCGTTTGCGGAGAAACGGTATTCGATGGGTAGCTTAGGGCAGCGCTTGCGGATGGCGTCCACGATCATCAACGGGAAGCGGGCGCGGTTTTCAAGGCTGCCGCCGTATTTGTCGGTGCGGTGGTTATAGAGCGGGGACATGAATTGGCTGAGCAGCCAACCGTGCGCGCCATGGATCTGGACCATGTCGTGCCCGCCGTACTGCGCCATCTCGGCGGCGCGGGCATAGGCTTCGATGAGCTCGAACATAATGTCTTCGGTCATTTCCGTGGTCATGATGCCATAGGGGTTTTTGAATGCGCTGGGCGCGTAGAGCTTGCCATCCGGTGCGACGGAGAGCGTGTTCCAGCCACCGTGATGCGTCAGCGAGACGGAAGAGATAGCGCCATACTTGGCGCGATTTATGGCGGCATCTGCACGCCCTCTGAGGCGGCGGCTGTGTCCGTGTTCTATGCGGCGTTTGTCGGACTTTTCGTTTACAAGAAAATCAATTTCAAGGATTGTGTGCAGATCTTCGTCAAGACTTGCTGCACGGCCGGCGTGTGCGGCTTCATGGTGTTCTGCGTTTCCATGGTCAGCCGTATTTTCATGGTCGAGAACCTCAACGGTGCGGTCGAGGCCCTGCTCAACGCTATGGGCGGCAACCGCTACGTGATCCTTCTGTGCGTGAACATCCTGCTCATCCTCTTTGGTATGTTCCTGGATGACTCCAGCGCCATGTACATCTGCGCACCGATTCTGACGCCGGTGCTTGCCAACTTCGGTATTGACCCCGTTCACTTTGCGGCGATCATGATCGTGAACCTCGGCCTTGGCTGCATCACGCCGCCGTGCGCGTCAGTCCTCTTCATGGGAGCCCGCGTCGGTAAGTCTTCGCTGACGAAGATGCTGCCGTCCACATATTCGCTGATCCTGTTTGTCTGGCTACCGATGCTGGCGATTCTGACGCTCTTCCCCGATGTGGCGCTTTGGCTGCCGCGCGTGATGCTCGGCTACGGCGCATAAAACGCTTTTCAGAGCGATCTCTCCTGAATACTCCACACAATAGTAAGAGCCTCCTGCTTTGTCCAGGAGGCTCTTGCTATCGATTGAGCGGCCGCTCGGCGCTCTCATAACCCGGAGGCCGTAGGTTCGCGTCCTGCCTCCGCAGCCAAAAAAGTCCTGAAATCGTAAGATTTCAGGGCTTTTTCTAACCTTTCGACAGTAATTATAAAGCACAAAATAACGCTTTCTAACACTTTTCTAACATATTCCGTCAGATAAAGAGGAGAAGTCGTTTAGTTTAATTGAAATTTGCGACAGTATATGATATTTTTATATGATTAAAAGAATGTGTCGCTATGTGCATTCCTGAAAATACATTAAATATCATCATTACTTCTATTGTTTCCTCACTTTCTAACTGCCTTCTAATCGGCAATTCAGCAGAACAAAGTGTCTATCACATGTGCTTAACTGAATTTGGGGCGTTGCACATAGTGGTGCAATATGGATTGAGAGATAAGGGCCATCGCATTTTGCGATGGCCCTATTATTATATGCGAGAGTTATATCTCGTTACGGTCAGCAGTCTTGTTCATGATAAATATCTCCAAAATGTTTTGTACTCGAAAGGTTGTATTTTTCTTTCGTTGGCCTTATCATAGCGCCATAGAGAACTTTCGTAAAGTAAGCACAATATTGTGGCGTAGTTACCAAAAGGATACTATTGTATATTTTCAACACTTTTTTCACAGCTGATGGAGTGATACCATGATCGACAAAATGCTCATTCGTGGGGCAAAGGTCCACAATCTTAAAAATATCGACGTCGACATTCCGCTCGGTAAGATCGTCGGCATCGCGGGCGTGTCCGGCTCAGGAAAATCCTCACTGGCGCTCGGCGTGCTGTATGCCGAGGGCTCGCGTCGCTACCTTGAAGCGCTGTCCACCTACACGCGCCGCCGCATGACGCAGGCGTCCAAGGCGAGCGTGGATGAGGTTCTGTATGTTCCCGCCGCGCTGGCGCTGCACCAGCGCCCCGGCGTGCCCGGCATCCGCAGCACATTCGGCACGGGCACAGAGCTTTTGAACAGCCTGCGTCTGATGTTCTCGCGTTTAGCCAGCCACCGCTGCCCGAACGGGCACTACGTCCCACCTTCCCTGCTCGTTGCGGCGGGCAAGGAGCTCGTCTGTCCCGAGTGCGGCGCGCATTTCTACGCGCCGTCCGCCGAGGAGCTGGCGTTCAACTCACAGGGTGCCTGCCCAAAGTGCAGCGGCACAGGCATCGTCCGCACCGTCGACTTAGACACACTCGTGCCCGACGATTCCCTGACCATCGACGGCGGCGCGGTCGCGCCGTGGAACAGCCTGATGTGGTCGCTGATGACCGACATCTGCCGCCAGATGGGCGTGCGCACGGATGTACCGTTCCGCGACCTGACCAAAAGCGAAAAGGACATCGTCTTCCACGGCCCCGCGGAGAAGAAGCACATCTTCTACCACAACAAGAATTCCAACCAGGCGGGCGAGCTGGACTTCACCTACTTCAACGCCGTCTATACCGTCGAAAACGCACTCGCCAAGGTTAAGGACGAAAAGGGCATGAAGCGCGTCGAAAAATTCCTCAAGGAAGAGACCTGCCCCGAATGCCACGGCACGCGTCTCTCTTCTGCCGCCCGCGCGCCGAAGCTGCGCGGCATTTCGCTCGACGAGGCCTGCGCAATGACGCTCTCGGACCTTGTCGACTGGGTGCGCGGCGTACCGGAGAGCCTTCCTACGGAGATGCGCCCGATGGCCGAGAGCATCTGCGAGGCGTTTGAGAGCACGGCAAAGCGGCTCATCGACTTGGGCCTCGGCTACCTGACGCTCGACCGCTCGGCCTCTACCCTCTCCACCGGCGAGCGGCAGCGCATGCAGCTCGCCCGCGCCGTGCGCAACCGCACGACCGGCGTTCTCTATGTGCTCGACGAGCCGTCGATCGGTCTGCACCCGTCGAATATCGTGGGCCTGACCGGCGTGATGCACGATCTCGTCGCCGACGGCAACTCCGTCATCTTGGTCGACCACGACACACAGATCTTGAAAGAGGCCGGCTGGATCGTCGAAATGGGCCCCGAAGCGGGCGCTAAGGGTGGCCATGTCATCGCCGAGGGGAACATCCCAATGATCGAAGAAAACCCGAATTCGCAGATTGGGCCGTTCCTCTCCGGCAAGGCTGAGACAAAGCTGCGCGAGCGCGCCAAAAAGGACGAACTGTTCGCAAACGGCACGGTTCATCTGTCTACTTCTCAGATCCACACTGTCAAGCCGCTTGAGGTCGACATCCCCAAGGGCCGCCTCACGGTCGTCACCGGCGTGTCCGGTTCGGGCAAGACGACGATGGTGCTCGAGAGCCTTGTCCCCGCGCTGGAAGCGAAGATCAACGGCAATCCCCTGCCCGCGCACATTCGCTCGGTCGAAGCCGACGGCATCGCGCACGTCAAGCTCATCGACGCGACGCCCATCGGCATCAACGTCCGCTCCACGGTCGCGACCTACGCGGGCGTGCACGATGAGCTGCGCAAGCTCTACGCCAAGTCGCCCGACGCGAAGGAACACGGCTATAAAGCGAGCGATTTTTCCTACAACACCGGCTCTCTCCGCTGCCCCGGCTGCGACGGCACGGGCGTTGTAAGTCTCGACGTGCAGTTTCTGCCCGACGTCAACATTCCCTGCCCCGACTGCCGCGGCTCGCGCTACGCAAGAGCCGCCTATGGCGTGAAGCTCACGAACAAGGCGGGCGAAAACGCCTCGCTTCCTGAACTCATGGACATGGACGTCAACTCCGCCATTGAATTCTGCGCGGACCGGAAGACCGTCAGCCAGAAGCTCGGCATTTTGAAGCAGCTCGGCCTCGGCTACCTGACGCTCGGCGAGGAAACGCCGAGCCTGTCCGGCGGCGAGGCACAGCGATTAAAGCTCGCCAGCGAGATCGGCCGCACGCAGACCGACTCTGTCTTCGTCTTCGATGAACCGTCGATCGGCCTGCATCCGCTGGATGTTCGCGTGCTGCTCGGTGTCTTCCAGGCGCTTTTGGACAACGGCGCAACGGTCGTGGTCATCGAGCACGACCTCGACGTCATCCGCAACGCGGACTTTCTCATCGACATGGGCCCCGGCGGCGGTGAGGCCGGCGGCAGGATCGTCGCCTCCGGCACGCCGGAGGAAATTCAATTGAACCCCGACAGCATCACCGGTCAATATCTGTAACACAAAGGAGGTCATACCATGGAATTACCCGCCTGCCCCGTCGAGACGACGCTCATGCTCATCGGCGACAAATGGAAGATGCTCATCCTGCGCGACCTGATGGACGGCACCAAGCGCTTCGGCGAACTTAAAAAGTCCATCGGCCATGTGACGCAGAAGGTGCTGACCGCGCAGCTGCGCGACATGGAGGCCAAGGGCCTGCTCACCCGCAAGGTCTACGCCGAGGTACCGCCGCGCGTCGAATACACGCTGACCAAGACCGGCTACAGCCTAAAGCCCATTCTCGATTCCATGGTCGTCTGGGGCACACATTACAAGGAAAAAGCCGCGGCAATGGAGGATGACGATGCGCCCGATGAAGCCTGATCCCGGCATCCGCGTTCAGGCTGTCCGCATCCCGACGGAAAACGGCGGCATGTCCGCGCTCCTGCTCTCGCCGCTCGCCGCGCCGAAAAATGCCGCAGGCATTTTGTGGCTGCACGGCGGCGGATACATCGCAGGGATGAAAGAAATGGTACACGCCTCCCGCGCAGTTGACCTCGTCAAGAAATTTGGCGCAGTCGTGCTGTCGCCGGGATACCGGCTGGCGCCGAAAGCCCCCTACCCTGCCGCGATCGACGACTGCTATGCCGCGCTCCTTTACCTGAAAGCGCACGCCGCGGCGTTCGGCGTCCGCAGCGATCAGCTCATGGTCGGCGGTGAGAGCGCAGGCGGCGGGCTGTGCGCCGCCGTCTGCATCCGCGCGCGGGACGAAGGCAAGGTCAGCGTCGCGTTTCAAATGCCGCTCTACCCCATGCTCGACGACCGCGATACGGAATCTTCGCGCGACAACCGCGGCAGAGTGTGGAATACGCGCCGCAACCATTTTGCGTGGCGGCTTTATCTGCGCGGCACGGACCGCGCACAGCTCTCGCCCTACGCCGCTCCGGCGCGGCTGACGGATTTTTCTCATCTGCCGCCCGCCTATTCGTTCGTCGGCGACGGCGAGCCATTCTACGCCGAGGCCGTCCGCTATTTCGAGCGGCTGCGCGCCGCAGGCGTTCCGGCAGAGCTGGACGTCTATCATTCTGACATGCACGCCTTCGACATGATGCGCCCCGACGATGTGCTCAGCATTCAGGCGGCTGAGGCGTTCAACACGCGCTTCGCCGACGCGCAGGCCCGCTTTTTTGCTCCGCAGCATGAGATTCAGGAGGAACGCCATGATTCGTGAAATATGCAAAGCTGAAGTCTTCCTCGCCCAAAAGGCCGAAGCCGCCACGGCGGACGATCTCAACACCGCGCAGGACCTTCTCGACACGCTAATCGCCCACAAGGACGGCTGCGTCGGCATGGCGGCGAACATGATCGGCGTCAACAAGCGCATCATCGCTTTTGAAAATGACGGCGAATACATGCTCATGTTCAACCCCGTCATCGTCAAAAAGTCCGGCCCCTACGACACCGAGGAGGGCTGCCTGTCCCTCACCGGCACGCGCAAGGCAAAGCGCTTCCAGACCGTCAAAGTCCAGTGGCAGAATGAAAAATTCCAAACGCGCCTCAAGACCTTCACCGGCTGGACGGCGGAGATCATCCAGCACGAGATCGACCACTGCGAGGGGATCGTCATTTAGACATCAGGAGGTGCATCATGCTCAAGCAGCTCAAATACTTTCAATCCGTCGTGCGTCTCGGGAGCTTTTCCGCCGCGGCGGAGGAAAATTTCATCTCGCAGTCAGCCATCTCTCAGCAGGTGCAGTCCTTGGAGCGTGAGCTGGGCTTTGCGCTGCTCGTGCGCAAAAATCGCTCATTTTCGCTCACGCCTGCGGGCGAATACTTTTACCGTAAGAGCCTGCTGCTCACAGCGGACTGCGACCGCATGTGCGCCGAGGCGGCGAAGATCGCCAAGGGCGAGGCGGCGAATTTGAAGATCGGCTACCTGCGCACCTATGCAGGGGGAGAGTTCCACCGCGCGCTCGCGGCCTTTTCGGCGAGGTATCCCGACGTCAGCGTCTCCATCGCGTACGGCAGCCATGGGGAGCTGTGTGATATGCTGAGCGAGGATCGGGTCGAGATCACGCTCAACGATCAGCGCCGCTTGTTTTCCGACGCCTACGAAAATCTGATCCTTGCAGCCCGGCCCGCCCTGATTGAAGTCTCCGCCCACAGCCCAATCGCGCAAATGGAGGCGGTCGCACCGGCAGAGCTCAAGAATTTTCCCTGCATTCTGATCGCCCCGCCGCCGGAGCGGGAGGCGGAGCAGGAATTCAGCCGCATTGTACTCGGCTTTCCAAGTGAATTCCTGTATGCCGAGAATCTGGAGGAGGCGCGCCTTCTGGTCGCGGGCAGCAGGGGCTTTTTGCCGCTGGAGGGCGGCGAAAGGCAGGCAGCCGAACCGCTTGCCCGTGTGCCGCTCGTGCGAAACGGCGAGCCGATTCTTCGCACATACTGCGCGTTCTGGAAAAAGGAGAACGTGAACCCCTACGTGCCGGAATTCGCACGGCTGCTGAAAGAACAATTCGATACCTGACCATGTAAGGAAGGCGTAACCGACGGCTCCGCCTTTTTTCATATCAGTTTTTCTTATAGAAAAGCCGCAAAACCGGAATTGATACCCGCGGCGCGGCGGTTTACAATGGTAGCATCAACAAAAACCGTGCGCCGCTTTTGGCGCAAAGAGATAAGAAAGGAGCGAAACAATGGCAGCATTGATCGCATTTTACTCCCGCGCGGGAGAGAACTACTTCGGCGGCGCGTACCGCCGCATTTCCGTCGGCAACACCGAAAAGGTTGCTGAGATGCTCGCGGATCTGACCGGCGGCGAGCTGTACAAAATTGAGCAGGCCGAGCCCTATTCAGACGACTACAAGACCTGTGTGGCGCAGGCGCGTGAGGACTGGCAGAAAAACGCCCGTCCCGCGGTGTTGGATCTGCCCGATGACCTCGACGCCTATGATGAAATTTACCTCGGCTACCCCAACTATTGCAGTACGATGCCGATGGCGGTCTACACCTTCCTCGAGCACTACGACTTCACGGGCAAGACCATCCACCCCTTCTGCACGCACGAGGGCAGCGGCCTTTCCGATACCGAAAACGACATCCGCAAGGCTGCCCATGGCGCGGCGGTCACGAAGGGCCTCGCCATCCACGGCAGCCACGTTGCAGAGGCAAAGAGCGCGCTTGCGCATTGGGTCGAGGAGGTAACGAAATGAAAAAGCCCCTGATCGTTTACTATTCCTGGTCGTGCGGCAACACCGAGCGCATCGCAAAGTCCTTGCAGAGCGTCACCGGCGGCGACCTTGTGCGGCTCGACACCGCCGTGCCGTACTCCGGCAGCTACAATGATGTGGTCGATCAGGGGCAGCGCGAGGTGAACGTGGCTTTGCGCCGGAGCTCAAGCCACTCTCTGTCAGCGTCGCCGACTACGACGTCATCGCCATCGGCACGCCGACATGATGGTACACGATGGCTCCCGCCGTCAAGACATTCCTGCGTGGACAGAATTTTGCAGGCAAGACCGTTGTCCCGTTTATGACAAACGGTGGCTGGCCGGGCCGCGTCATCAAAGATATGAAGGCCGCCTGCCCCGGCGCGGATTTTGCCTGTGATATGCAGGTGAAGTTCGACTCGAACGGCGGCGACCATCTGGAAACGCCGGAAAGCAAGATCAACGCCTGGGCGCAGAGCGTCAAGGCGCTGCTGTAAGGAGGAAAACGATGAAAGACGTCATGTTATGGGACGGTGCCGGACAGATCGGCATGGCCATCGCCCGCCGCATGGGCGCGGGCTGAAGATCGTCGTCGGCGACAAAAAGCTCGCAAACGCGCAGGCCATCGCTAAGACAATGAACGAGGCGGGCTTCGATGTCACACCCGTCGAGATGGACCTCTCGAGCCGCTCGTCCATCAAGGCCCTCATTGCCGGGGGCAGAGGTACGGCGAGATCAAGATGCTCGTCAACGCTGCGGGTGTGTCGCCCGGTCAGGCGCCCATCGAGGCGATCCTGAAGGTCGACCTCTACGGTACGGTGGTACTTTTAGAAGAGGTCGGCAGGGTCATCGCACCGGGCGGCGTGGGCGTGACGATCTCGAACCAGTCCCGCTGGCGCATGCCCGCCCTGACGGCGGAGCAGGGCGAAAAACTCGCCACCACGCCGACGGAGGAGCTGCTGTCCCTCGACTTTTTGCAGCCCGAGAACATCCGTGACACGCTCCATGCCTATCAGATGGCGAAGCGCTGCAACGAGAAGCGCGTCACGGCGCAGGCGGTCGGATGGGGCAAGCGCGGCGCGCGCCTGAACGACATCCCCCCCGGCCTCATCGTCACGCCGCTGGCACTCGACGAGTTCAACGGCCCGCGCGGCGGCTTCTACAAGAACATGTTCGCTAAGTGCCCCGCGGGACGCCCCGGCACGGCGGACGAAGTCGCAAACGTCGCCGAGCTTTTGATGAGCGACAAGGGCGCGTTCATCACGGGCTCGACCTTCCTCATCGACGGCGGCGCGACCGCGAGCTACTTCTACGGCCCGCTGCGCCCCGAAAAAGCATGATTTTTCCCTCTCTCTCAAAAAAGCGGCAGAGCCGCCGGAGCATTCCGGTGGCTCTGCCGCTTTTTTTACTCAAATCTGCTCCTCGCATTCTGTCTTGATCGTCTTCACACCGAAGAGGAAGTAGACGGCCATCAGCAGCGTCACGGACATCAGGATGCCGGCCTTGGTCTGCGCGGTCATGCCCTTTTTCTTCACGAATGAGTCGAGGTGCTTTTGATAGAGCTCTGTGCCGAGAAACCATGTGTGCAGCTTTTCCGACGAGTTTGCAAAGCAGAACACCGTCGCAAGGAAGAACGGCACCGTGGGCAGCACCGGCAGCACGATGCCGACGCAGCCGAGCGCAAGGCACACGCAGCCGAGGATCAGGAAGAAAAGGCGTTTCAGCTTCATCGGTTTTCTCTCTCCAGTCTCTTTTTTTCGCGCTTTGTCTCCACCACGTGGCGGATTGCGGCGACGGGGTGATAGAAAATCATCCGCGGGCCGGAAAAGCGCATCACGGCGCGGATCTTTTCACGCATGTCAGGTTTGTAGCAGTGCACGCGGCAGTTGACGCAGAAGGTCTTCGTCTCCATGAACGGGCAGTGCTCGGAGCGGGCGCGGGCGTAGTCGTTCAGCGCCGCGCACTCGGGACAGAGCACGCCCTTTGTGTGGTGATTGCGGTGGCAGTAGAGGGCGATCATCTGCGAGATCATCTTCTTTTCGCGCTCGCGCTTGGTTTCGATATCCTTCATCAGCTCATTCTCCCGTGCTCGACGGAGTAGACCGTGTCGGCGATGCGCATGGTCGACGCGCGGTGCGACACGAGCACGACGGTCTTGCCCGCGCACTGCTCGTGCAGCGATTTCAGGATGACCGCCTCGTTCAGGCTGTCGAGATTGCTTGTCGGCTCGTCAAGGAGCATCAGCGGCGCGTCGTGCAGAAACGCGCGGGCGAGTCCGAGGCGCTGGCGCTCGCCGCCCGAAAGCGTGTCGCCCAGCTCGCCGACCGACGTGTCGTAGCCCTGCGGCAACGTCATGATGAATTCGTGCACGGCGGCCTTTTTGCAGGCCGCGACGATCTCGTCGTCCGTCGCGTCGAGCTTTGCGATGCGGAGGTTATTTTTGATGCTGTCGTGGAAGAGATGCGTCTCCTGCGTGACGAAGCTCTCCATCTCGCGCAGATCCCCCGTGTTGATGCTGGAAACGTCCGTGCCCGACAGGCGGACGCGGCCCTTCTGCACATCCCAGAAGCGCATCAGGAGCTTTAAAAGCGTCGATTTTCCGCTGCCACTGCGGCCCACAATGCCGACGACGCTCCCCTCCGGGAAGCGGACGGAAACGTCGGAGAGAATGTCCTCCCCGCCGTAGGAGAACGTGACGTGCTCGGCCTCCGCGCCGGTAAATTCGACCTCTTTCTGTCCGCTGACCTCGTCGACCACGGGTTCTTCATCCAGAATGTCGAGTACGCGGTTGCCCGCGGCGAAGGTGTTTTGCAACGTCGCACCGAGATTTGCCAGCGCGACCGTGGGGCCGAACGACGAGAACAGCGCAAGGACCGCAATGAGCGCCCCGTCGAACGTCAGCTCTCCGCGCTGCACCAGCGCCGCGGAAGAAACCAGCATTGCAAGGTCGAAGAGCAAAATGGCCGTGTTCGTGATGCCCATGTTCTGGCCCGTGAGACGCTTGAGCTTGGCTTCCTCTTTGGATAGCGCATCGGTGCGCGCATCCATCTCGGCGCGGCGCTCTGCGCCCCGATCGTACTGAATGGTCTCGTTCAGGCCGCGCAGGCTGTCGAGCACGAAGGCCGACAGCGCGCCCGACTCCGTGCGGAATCGCATCCCCGTATCGCACGAGCGGCGGGACGTGATGAGCGGGATGACCACGCCGACGCAGACGTAAGCCGCGAGTGCCAGAAGGCCAAGCAACGCGTGATAATGCCCGATGAACAGACACATGATGAGTGTGAACAGCGCCGCGATGGCCGCGGGCGAGATCGTGTGCGCGTAGAAGACCTCGAGCAGCTCAATGTCCGACGTGATGACGGAGATGAGGTCGCCGCGGTCGCGGCCCTCGAGCTTCGCGGGGCAGAGACGGCGCAGTGCGCGGAAGACCTTGTCGCGGATCAGCGCAAGCAGCTTGAAGGCGATAAAGTGGTTGCAGGACTGCTCGGCGTAGCGGAAGACGCCGCGCATGAGCGCGAAGAGCAGCACACAGACGAACGTCGTCTTGAGCGCGACGGGCGTTGCGAAGCCGAGCAGGTCAAGCACGGCAAAGCCGCCGAAGATCGTGATGAACGCGGCGCAGAGGTGGCCGACAAGGCCCATCAAAATGGCGAGCACCATGTAGCCGCTCAGTGGCTTCACGAGGCCGATGAGCCGCGCCATGACGGTAAAACCGCTTCTTTTTTTCATTTTGCCGCCTCCTCTCCGTAGTGCTCCAACACCTGCTGGGCCGACCACAGTGCGGCGTAAGCGCCGCCCTGCTTCAGCAGCGCCTCGTGCGTGCCGTGCTGAACGATATCGCCGCGCTCCAGCACGTAAATTTCATCCGACGCTGTGACGTTCGCCAAACGGTGCGAGATCAGCAGCACCGTCTTCCGGCCCGCCAATGCGTGAATTTGCGCCATGATGTCGTTCTCGCTCTCAACGTCGATGTTCGACGTAGCCTCGTCGAAGATGTACACGGGACTGTCGTGCAGCAGCGCGCGGGCGAGCGCAAGGCGCTGGCGCTGACCGCCCGAAAGGTTCTCGCCGCGCTCGGAAAGTAAGGTGTCGAGCCCCGCTTCCCCTCCGAGAAAGTCCGCGAGATTGACCTGCGTGAGCGCGCTCCAGAGCTCGTCATCGCTCGCACCAGGCTTGCCCATCAGCAAATTGTCGCGTACCGTACCCTTGAAGAGGTAGCTCTGGTGGCTGACGTAGGTGATGCGCCGCATCAGGCTCGCTTTTTCAATGCTGCGCAGCTCCGCGCCGCCGATTGCCACAGAGCCGGTGTAGCCCTTGTTTCTACCCATCAAAAGCGCGGAGATCGTCGACTTGCCGCAGCCCGACTCGCCGACGAGCGAGACAAATTTGCCCTGCGGGATCGTCAGATCAACGCCGTGCAGAATTTCGCGCTCCGGTTCGTAGGAAAAGCGCAGGCCGCGGCAGACAATGTCGCCCGCGGGACAGCTGACGCCGCCGTGTGCGGGCTCGGACAGGTCGAGCAGGCGGAAAATCTTATCGCTCGCGGCCATGCCGTTCATGGCAATATGGAAAAACGAGCCGAGCTGGCGCATGGGGATGAAAAAGTCCGCCGCCAGCAGGATGATGAGCAGCGCGCCCGCAAGGTCGATCTTCCCCGCGCGCAGCTGCGTTGCGGCCATGATGACGCCGAGCGCCGCGCCGCCGTAGGCGATGAGGTCCATGATTGTGATGGAGTTGAGCTGCATCGTAAGAACCTTCATCGTGATCTTGCGGAACTTTTCGGCCTCGACGTTCATCTCATCATTTTTGAAGGCGTCGGCCTGATAGATTTTCAAGGTCGTCAAGCCCTGCAAATTTTCAAGAAACGTGTCGCCGAGCGCCGTGTACTGCCCCCAGTATTTCGAGAGCAGCTTCTTCGCCCATGTCTGTACCGCCGCGATGGCGACGGGGATGAGCGGCACGCAGACGAGCAACACGACCGCCGCCGGCACGCTTACGAAGCACAGCACAGCAAACAGCGTCAGCGGCGCGAGCATTGCGTAGAAAAACTGCGGCAGATACGCGCCGAAGTACGTTTCGAGCTGGTCGACGCCCTCGACCGCGACCTGCACGACCTCCGACGTTTTGACCTGCTCGGAATACGACGCGCCGAGGCACAGGAGCTTGTCATAGATCGCGCCGCGCAGCGTCTTCTTGACCGCCTTGGATGATAGATACCCCATGCGCAACGCGCCGACGGTACAGCCGTATCGCACGGCGACAGCTGCAAGCGCGATCACGGCGGTCGTGACGATCTTACTCTGCGTCACCTCGCCCGCGAACAGCGCGGCGAGCAGCGCCGTCACGGCGCTCATCATCGCGATGTTCGCGCACAGCGAGCACCATTGCAGCGCGACGTTGCCCGCGATATATTTTTTGCTCTCCGGCACCGCGCCGATGAGCCGTTTGTTGATCATCATAAGAAAAAGCCCTGCCTTTCGGTGGCCGTTCAGTTAGATAACGTGAACCGCCGGTCGAAAACGGCCGACGGACACATGGTTCAAGATGCCATATCCGCCCCCATTCCGCAAGCAGAAAATGCAGGAAACGCAAGTATACGAGAGGCAATATGCCTCTTTCGCCCCTTTCGGTTAAAAAAGAAAAGCCGCGGCGATTTTTCTCTCAGGCTCAAGTCCCTTTACTCCGCCGGTTTTCCTACACAAAGCGCTTGTCTGCGCGCGCCACGGCTGGTACAATAGAGGCAATACAATATTCGGGCAGTGCTCGAGCAAAGACACAGGAGGTCGCCATGGTACTCTATTTCACCGGCACCGGCAACAGCCGCCACATCGCCGAGCGCATCGCACACGCGCTGAACGATACGCTCATCAGCCTGAATGACCGCATCAAATCAGGCGACATAACAACGCTCGCCGTCAATGGACGGCTCGTCCTCGTCATGCCGACCTACGCCTGGCGCATCCCGCGCATCGTGCGCGACCATCTGCTGCGAACAGAACTGCGCGGCGCGAGGGAAACGTGGTTCGTCATGGACTGCGGCAGCGAGATCGGCAACGCCGCGAAGTACAACCGCGCGCTCTGCCGCGAAAAGGGCCTCGTCTACATGGGCACGGCGCAGATCGTCATGCCGGAGAATTTCATCGCCATGTTCAACGCGCCAACCGTCGAGGAGGCTCGCCGGATCGTCGCCAAAGCCGAGCCGTTCATCGACCGCGCGATCGCCGCGATCCGCGCAGGACACATGTTCTCGCCGCCGCGCAAAAAACTCTACGACCGCATCGCGAGCAGCGCGGTGAACCCGGTTTTCTATCCGCTGTTTGTGAAGGCAAATCCCTTTACTGCAAGCGATGTCTGCATCGGCTGCGGCAAATGCGAAAAGCTCTGCCCGCTGAATAACATCACACTGCAAAACGCCCGTCCCGTCTGGGGAACCAACTGCACACAGTGCATGGCCTGCATCTGCTATTGCCCGACAAGAGCCATCGAATATGGCAAGAAAAGCGCCGGCAAGCCGCGCTACCATTTTGAAGAATTGTAAAATAGTTTCACTTTACAGAGGTTCAGCAAGCAGAGTGCGTCTCTTACAAAAGTTTTTCTCTTTCGACATGGTCTTCCCGTATAGGCAAAAACCTCGCGCTTTCTCAAAAATGTCATCCCTTTGCCGCGCATTTCGATCAGCGGCGATACCTCACAAAACTTATCAAAAGCCGCGCGCCTAAGGGCGCGCGGCTTTTGATGTTTACATAATATCACGTTCTGCTGCTTTCTCTTTTTTCTCCATCCTCCATTTGACAAAGGTCCACAGCGCGTTGACCAGCACCCAGCCGAGGCCTGTTGCCAGCGCGACGGCGGGGAGGCCCATTTTGCCGACCAGCAGCCACGAGAGGACGACTCGCAGCGCGATGTGGCTCGTCGCACCGAGGAACGGGACGCACACCTTCCCGATGCCGTTAAAATAGCCAGCGAATGTGTTGCCGGTGAAGCAGAGCGTGTAGAAAAGCGCCACGAGCTTCAGATAGTCGCGCGCATTCTCAAACGCCGCGCCGCTGCGCGTCCCGAGCATAAAGCCGACCGACGTGCTCACGCTAACGTACATGATGAGCGACATCGCAAGCCCCATCGCAAGCATCAGAAAAAGGCTGCTGCGAAACGATTCCTTCACGCGCTCTTCTTTCCCTGCTCCCCGATTCTGTGCCACGAGCACGGAGGTCGCAGCGCTGCCGCTGTCGCCAAACGAGTTGGCAAAGCCCTCGATGCGCGTCGTCGCCGTGTAGGCCGAGATCATGTCCGTGCCACCAGTGTTGACCGCGCCCTGCACCAGGAGCTTTCCGATGTACAGGCTCGACTGGTGCAGCGCCGTGACGAAGCTGAAATGCGCCGTCTGCTTCAATAGCTCTCCATCCATACGGCAGTCCGCGCGGGCAAAAATGAGCTCCGGTGCCTTGCGCCGCAGGTAGAGGATGCACAGCACCGCCGAAATGGCCTGCGACGCCGCCGTCGCCCACGCCGCGCCCGCGATGCCCAACTGAAAGCGCGCAACAAAGCAGTAGTCGAGCGCGACATTGACCGTCACCGCCGCGGCGAGCACCATCAGCGCCGCGTTCGCCCGCCCGATGGCACGCAGCAGCGCGCCGTAGAGGTTGTAGAGAAACGCCGCGGGCAGGCTCGCCAAAATGATCGTCAGATACACCGAGACAAAGGTCTTGAGCTCGCTTGGCGTCTGGATGAGCCGCAGCAGCGGCGAGAGCAGCAAAAAGCCGAGGCCGCTGCACGCGAGCGTCACCAGCAGCCCGCACGAGAGCGCGAGCCAGTGCTCGCGGCGGAAGCGCTCGCGCTCGCCCGCACCGTAGAGCTGGGCGAAGATGACGGAAATGCCCGTGCACGCGCCTGTGATCTTAAAGAGGAAAAGGTTCATCACCGAGCCCGCGACGCCGACAGCGGCGAACTCCAAATCGCCCGCAAAGCGCCCGAGGATAAAGGCGTCCACCGTGTTGTAGAGCTGCTGCAAGATATTGCCCATGATGAGCGGTGCGGCCAGGCGCAGCAGATGCTGCGGGATGCTGCCGCTCGTTAGATCGTAAGAGCGTGCCATAGTTCCCCCCATTTCCAAGGATTTGACAACGGCATACACCCGCGCTATACATTGCGTAAACCGATGATCCATCAAACCATCTTTGACAATTTCGCAAAGGAGAACGCCATGGAACTCGATCGCTACCGCGCGCTCGTCTGCGCCATTGAGACCGGAAGTCTGTCCGCCGCCGCGGAGGCGCTGCAATACACGCCCTCCGGCGTGAGCCGCATGGTCGCGGCGCTTGAGGAGGAGACGGGCGTTCCGCTCCTGCTGCGCGAGCACAGCGGCGTTCGCCCGACAAAGGAGTGCGAAAAGCTGCTGCCCGCCATCCGCGACCTACTGCACGCGGGCGAGAGCTGCGCCCAGCTCTCCGCGCAGCTGCGCGGGCTGGATGTCGGCACGGTTACCGTCGGCACGGCATACAGCGCGTTTTATTCGCCGATCGCGCGCATCATATCGGATTTCCACGCGCGCTACGGCGGCATTCAGGTGCAGCTGCGCGGTGGGTACAGCACAGAGCTGATCACACAGCTCAACGCGCACCAACTCGATCTGTGCTTCATCTCCGCGCGCGAGGGTGGGCACGACTGGCTCCCCATCGGCTACGATGAGCTGACGGCCTGGGTTCCCGCTGCGCATCCGATGGCATGGCTGCCCGCGCTGCCGGTCGCGGCGTTCGCCAAAGAGCCGTACATCGAGACCTATCCTGACAAGGACATCGACAACGCGCGCAGACCGCCGCTTCGGTTATGCGGCCATCCCGCTCGCCGTGCTGCTCGCCTTCTCTCGTCTTTATTTATATGTGCACTTTCCGAGTGACGTGTTCGCCGGCGCGGTGCCGGGGCTTGTGATCGGTGAGCTCGTCTCCCGTTATGCTTCAAAGCTCTTTCAAAAGCGCGGATAATGGTGCAACCCCCTTCGCACAGGGCAAACTTCTTATTATTTCCAGATAAAATTAGGGTTCTTTTAAGGTGCTGTTCATACTGTATTCATATTCCCTGTGTAGTCTAAGCGCCGGTACAACAGAAAGGGTGATAATTTGAACAAAACATTTGGCAAAAAGGCCGGGGTGCAGATTCTTTTTCTGCTGCTTGGCCTCGCATTCCTCGTCTACGGCGCATCTCGCGGCGAGGCGGGCGTCGTGCTGAACAAGGCGATCAAACTATGTCTGGAGTGTGTGGGCATTGGATAAGAAAAAACCGTTTTCCTTTCTGCTCGCCCGCTGGCGCGGACTGGTTCAAGCCTGCGCGGCTCTGCTGACGAATCTGCACCTGCCGAACTTCCTCAAGGGTACGCTCTATCGCGGCGCGGGCAAGACCGTGTGCGTGCCGGGGCTGAACTGCTACTCCTGTCCGGGAGCGGCGGGCGCGTGTCCCATCGGCGCGTTTCAGGCTGTCGTCGGCTCGTCCAAATTCAGCTTCTCCTATTACATCACCGGCATCCTCATCCTGCTTGGCGTGCTGCTGGGCCGCTTCATCTGCGGCTTCCTCTGCCCGTTCGGCTGGTTTCAGGAGCTGCTGCACAAGATCCCGACCAAAAAGCTCTCCGCCAAGCGCCTAAAGCCGCTGACCTACCTCAAATACGTCATCTTGGTGGTGATGGTCTTCCTGCTTCCGGTGCTCGTGGTGAACGAAGCGGGCATGGGCGACCCGTTCTTCTGCAAATATCTCTGCCCGCAGGGCGTTCTGGAAGGCGCCATCCCGCTCTCGCTTGTCAACAGCAGCATCCGCGCCGCGCTCGGCAAGCTTTTCTCGTGGAAGCTTTGCGTGCTTGCAACAGTCGTCGTGCTCAGCGTCGTCTTCTACCGCCCGTTCTGCAAGTGGCTCTGCCCGCTCGGCGCGTTCTACGCACTCTTCAACCGCGTGTCGCTGCTGTCGATGCACGTTGACGAGAACAAATGCGTCTCCTGCGGCAAGTGCGCAAGGACCTGCCCCATGGACGTGGATGTGACCAAAACGCCGAATCACAGCGAATGTATCCGCTGCGGCAAATGCGTGACCGCCTGCCCGACGGAGGCCGTCCGCTTCCGCTACGCCTTCGGTGGCAGCGGAGCATGTTCCAAATTGTCTCAAAAACCGATCATTGAAGAAAACAAAGGAGAATAAACCATGAATTTTAAGAAGATCATTACGCTGCTGCTCGCCTTTGCACTGACGCTTTCCCTCGCCGCCTGCGGCAGCAAGGGCGACGGCAAGGGCGACGGCAAGGGCGATGGCGATGCGCAGGGCGCGACCGCCGAGGAGATCTACGCTCAGATCCAGGAGCTCGCCGACAAGGAAAACGCCATCATGGAAGAAAACCTCGAGCTGTGGCAGAAGCTCTTCGCCGCCATGAACGAAAAGCGCGACGAGATCCCCGATGAATCGAACTACGGTTCTTACCTGCTTGCCGCCCTCGACCTCGTGAAGGATCAGTTCACCGAGGACGAACTCAAGACGCTGACCGAAGGCTCCGAGCAGATCCGCGACCTTGAAGACCAGATCCAGCCCCTGCAGGAGCAGTACGCCGCACTTCAGCCCGCAGGCGACGGTGAAAACGGCGACATGAGCGCCGCCGTTCCGACCTTCCCCACCTTCACCGGCAAGGACCTTGACGGCAACGACGTGGACAGCAGCATCTTCTCCCAGAACGCTGTGACGGTCGTGAACTTCTGGTTCAGCGGCTGCAAGCCCTGCGTGGCGGAGCTTGGCGAGCTGAACGCCCTCAATGAAACGCTCAAGAAGCAGGGCGGCGCGGTCGTCGGCATCAACGTCGATACGCTCGACGGCAACGCCGATGCGATCAGCACGGCCAAGAACCTGCTTGAGTCCAAGGGTGCAAGCTACCAGAACATCTACTTCCCCTCCGACAGCGCAGCCGGCGACTTTGCGGGCGACATCATGGCCTTCCCGACCACCTATGTCATCGACCGCAGCGGTGCTATCGTCGGTGAGGCAATGCTCGGCGGCATCGACAACGAGGACAACATGGCAGCGCTCCAGAAGCTGATCGACCAGGCCCTCGCGAGCGACAGCGCAAAGTAAGCTTTCCATCACAGCAAAAATACGCCCCGCGGATAGACGGGTGTTCGTAAAACAGGTTTAGACCGAAATTACGAAATGAGCATCTGTCAGGCGGGATTGGCAACGAAATAACGGGTATCCGGTGAGCGCCGGATACCCGCTATTTTTTGCCGTTACGAAAAGCAATGGATTTATTCACAGCTTTCAGCTATAATGTTCTTAAATCAATCCTATCCCATCCATTCCGAGATTTTTTCAAAAAATCTCAAAAAAGTTTGAAAGTATTGGAACAATTCGGCCCTTCTCATGCCATATATAGTAGAGGGCTGAATGCAGAAGCGATTGGAGGTGACGTTGATGGACAAGCAGACAGGCCCGAACGATTTTCTTGTGGTGCTGCCCGGTGAGATCATCGAGATACCGCAGGACAGCGACAAGTCATGGCTGACCCTGTTTTACAGCCTACCGAGGGAACTTGCGGAAAAGTGGAAGCCAGCCTACGATCTGCCCCGCTCCCCCTATGAAGTTCTGAGAACGGACAAGTATGACCACATCGTATGTGACGATATGTTCAAGCTGCTTGTGTGGGACTGCTACGCATGGAGCGCATGGCAGTTTTTCCAAGTCAAAGACCGCAAGGGCAACTACCGCGACATTCCCGGCAACTGGAATCAGTACGCAGGATATTTCCCTTTGTGGCGGCTGTCGTACAGCATTATCCCCTACATCCGAATGAAGTTTGAGCAGAACGGGCTTGGCTTCCAAAACCTTTACAACATCCCGCAGGGTGTGGAAGTGCCGTGGCTGACCTATCAGCAGTTCAGCAATCTGATCGGTAATGTCACCGACATGGTGATTGCAGAGCAGAACTGGCAGCCGATGATCGACGCGATCTGGGAGAATCGCACCGTGGAGGACTACGAAACTACCAGCAGCACCGTTAAGACGGATTTCATGCGGAAGTGGCATCATAACCGCTCCGGCAAGCCGATTTCTCTGGATGAAATGATGGAGAACGAGGACGGCGATATTTTCGAAGTATCCGACCCTCGCGGCGAGTTCGAGCAGAAAGTCATTTCCGAAATACAGATCACCGCCTTTGCCGAGCAGAGCATTAGCGAGAAAGACCGGGAGATATTGAAGCTGCGCATGGACGGCTTGACCGAACAGGAGATTGCGGACAAGGTTGGCTACAAGACCGCCAGCGCAGTCCATAAGCGGATCGCCAAAATTGCAGGAGCTTATGAGGATTATGTGACAGCGGAGTATCAGAAGTATTTGGACAAGTAAATAGACGCAGAAGCGGCAACAGTTACCGAAATGGTAGCTGCTGCTTTTTCATGCGGGAAAGGAGATTTTATGAGCAGAGAACCGTTTGAAGCCATGCCCGATGTGATGGACGCAAAGCAGCTTGCCAAAGCGTTGCAGATTTCAAAAGCGGGTGCATACAACCTTTTGAGCAGCCCAGACTTCCCAACCTTGCGGATCGGCGGGCGTAAATTGGTGATGAAAAATGAGCTGGTGGAGTGGTTGAAAAGCCGGACAAACAGAACACCTTGAAAACACAGTCAAGAGCTGGAAAAGTGGCAAATCAGTCGATAAGGCAAGGCAAAATATACTCGGCATCGTTTGGGGCGTTTCCATCAAAAAATCGCAGCACTTTTCCGATTCAAAAGCTGGGAAAAAACTATAAAAATCAGGAGGTTTTATGAGAACAGGGCTTACCAAGAAGCAAAAGACAACCATGATCTATTTTGACGAGCAGAGCCGCATCATTGAGGTGCAGACACACAACACCGATCTTAAAAAGCGGCTGACGGCATTTGCGGCAAAGTACCCGCAATGCTGCCGCCAGACCGACGATGACGAGCAAGGCGGGCTGACCTTTGAGATTGAGAAAAGGCGGTTAAGTTTTCGGCTGACCGCGCCGTATAGCGAGGAACGGCGCAGGGCGGCAAGCGCATACGCAAGACAAAACGGGTTTAAGTAAGTCACCAAGGATTTACAATTACGCACTTGAGCATAGAAGCACTTTGTGTTATAATAAATTCAGCGTTTGCAGAATTTTATCAAGCAAAATGTGAATACAAAGCTTTGATTTAATATTTCAACAGAGGTGTAGTCTGTGGCTGTTAGTTATAAAAAACTTTGGAAACTATTGATTGACCGTGATATGAGAAAAAAAGACTTATGTGCTGCGGCAGGAATCAGTCATGCGTCAATGGCAAAACTCGGAAAGAATGAAAACGTCACTACAGATGTGTTAGTAAAGATTTGTACAGCACTACAATGCGATATTGGCGACATTATGGAGATTACAGATAGCTCTAATAACTGAAGGGTGGAGGCGAACGAGCAGTGGATACAAAGAAGCTGGATAAGTGGGCTGATTTGCTGCTGGATACAGGAAAGCGCAATAATTTAATCAATTTTAAGGATACGCGAACTTCAACCGTGGAGGTGCTGCTCCCGTCTTCTGATGTGTTATTTGAGAATGTGGACGGGACAGTTTCTTTTGAGGTATTCGATCCCAAAATTGTCGAAGAAGATGATGACACAGAAGAATCCTGTGCGCCGGAGCAACTGCAAATCGGGACACCGGAAGAGCCTTCTGAACCGGAGCAGCTGCAAATCGGGACACCGGAAGAGTTTTCTGAACCGGACCAGTTGCAGATTGAGATGTCAGAAAAGTCCGATGCTTCTGGCGGCAAAGCTGCATTTTTGGCTCAATATTCCGGTAAAATCAAGCGGCAGAATCAAATCCTACTTTATAATGCCGCAACGAATCCACTTACTGCCGTAAAAAACATTGATAAGAAGGCACGGGAGTTCATTGAAGAAACCGGTGTCAATGTTGCGTACATGGCGTTTGGCTTTGTCCATTGGAAAGAAAATACCGCCTCGAACTATGTTTTTCATGCACCCATTTTACTTGTGCCGATTCAGCTGGAACAAGCGTCAGCGGTAGAACCCTATTTTATCAAGTCGGCAGAAGACGACATCATTGTTAATCCGACCTTTTCCTATAAAATGGACGCAGAACATGGGGTGAAGCTCCCTGAGTATAACGATGAAGGGCTGACTGCCTACCTTGAGAAAGTAAAGCGTCTTGTGGCGAAACTCCAATGGACAGTCACAGATGAATGCAAGATCGGTATTTTCTCATTTCTCAAAATCAATATGTACCGGGATCTGAAGGACAATGCAAAGGCAATCCTTGCAAATCAGAATGTCCGTCAACTCTTGGGTGAGCCAGCCATCACAGAAAAAATGTACAGTGATGAGGAAACTGCCGCATCTGTTTCTGATCCTTTGATTGAACTACATAGCGTGGTCGATGCAGACTCCAGCCAGATTGAAGCGATTGAGATGGCAAAGTCGGGAAAGAGCTTCGTTTTGCAAGGCCCTCCCGGTACCGGCAAAAGCCAGACGATTACGAACATCATCGCAGAATGCCTTAGCGATGGCAAAAAAGTGTTGTTCGTTTCTGAAAAGCTGGCAGCCTTGAATGTAGTCTACGACAAGTTGAAGCAAGCGGGACTCGCCGAGTTTTGCTTACAGCTCCACAGCCATAAAGCAAATAAAAAGGATGTCATTGCGGATATTTGCCACACCCTACGTACAGGGAAAAGTGCGGTTTCCTCGAAAGCGGACGCTGAAATTGCTATCAAGGAAAAGGCACAGCATCAGCTGGATGCCTATGCGGTTGAACTTCACAAGCCGCGCCCGGTTATTGAAAAAAGCTTGTATCAGTTGTATGAATCTTACGCCGCATTTCGGCCCACGCCAGATGTTGAGTTTCCTATCCCACAGCTCTCTACCAAAGGCGAAGCATACTTGACAGAAACGGTCTCTCTGTTGGAGCAGTATGTGGATTATATCTCATCCGTCGGATATGATTATAGAAAGAATCCGTGGTACGGCTATATCAATCAGGACACATCTTACCAGTCAAAAAACGAGGTGAAAGGTGATCTTTCTGCTGTTTCGCATTTCTTGCAGGTATTGATTCCTTTGCAGCAGGAAATCTCTGAGAAGTATAAAATACAGTGTACCAGCGTAGAGGACGCACAGCTTTGGAACAGCTTCTTCGGTTTTGCAGCGACTTCCAAACTGATTACGCCGTCACTCTTGAATCGGGAACGTTTTGATGCGGTAAATTCTGTGCTGCACAAATTACAAGCACAGAGTGCAGATATTATGGCGGCCCGCTCCGTGTTGGGTGCAGTGTTTGACGATGATATTTATAAATTGGATGGAGCTGCGTATCACAAGAAGCTGACAAAACAGTTTGGTGGAATCTTTTCCCGGCTTTTCAATGCCGAGTACAAGCAGCTTATCACCGACCTGCGCTTGTGCAAGAAGGACGGGAAGAAACCTGCTTATAATGAAGCTGTCTCCATGACAGAACGACTTGCCTATTATCAGCAAAAGACCTTGGAGTTTGTTGAAGCCGAAGCACCCATCAAAGCATTTCTTGGTGAAGCCTATCATGGTGTCGAAACCGAATGGGATTATGTAGCGGAACAAATGTCGGCGTTGGGGGCAATATTCTCCAGCAGCATTGCGTTCGGCACTTTGGAACACTATAACGATTTCACCTCTGAACGAGATATATTTGCAGATTACCACCAGAAACTTGACGAGACTTTCGCAGTTTGCAGTGCTGATACATTCAAGCGAGTTGATGGGTACTTTGATCGAGCGATTCTGAATACTCACTCTGCACCGTCTGTTCTGGTATTGGCGAAAGCAACGGATTGCCTGAATGAAATGGACAAGTTGGATAACTGGTGCCATTTCAGGGCTCTGCTCTCCAAGTTGGATGATAAGCAGGTCGTGCCTTATGTAAATGCTGCTATTGGTCAGAATATAGAGTCAAAGCATATTGTCGGCGCATTCCAAAAGCAATTTTACTATCAATGGATCGACTCGATTTTGGCTGGGAATCCTGTTTTGTCTGCATTCAATCGAATTTCTCAGGATAAAGCGATTCGTACTTTTTCCGAGAAAGATACTGAGCAATTTGAAATCAATAAGGCAAAAATCCGCGCTGAGCTTTCCTCTATGCGCCCGTCGCTTGATATGATTGCGTCCGGGAGCGCATTGGCGATCTTGCTTCGTGAAGGCGAGAAAAAGCGCAAGCAAAAGAGTATTCGTTCTCTGCTTGCTGAAACAGGTGAGCTTGTTCAGCGAGTCAAGCCGTGCTTTTTGATGTCTCCGCTGAGCGTCAGCACGTTCCTTGCACCGGATTCCGTTCACTTCGATGTGGTTGTATTTGATGAGGCATCACAGATTTTCCCGCAGGATGCAATCGGCGCAATTTATCGTGCAGACCAGTTGATTGTTGTGGGTGACTCTAAGCAGATGCCGCCCAGCAATTTCTTCAATGCTACCATTGAAGCGGAGGACAACGATGAAGAAACTGGAGATGTAACGGACTTTGAATCTATCTTGGATCTGTGTTCGACATCCATGCAGCAGCTCCGGCTGCGCTGGCATTACCGCAGTCGATATGAGCAGCTGATTACTTTCTCCAACAAGAATTTTTATGACAGCGATCTTGTGACATTCCCGTCTTCTAAGGTCGATGCTCCGGGAATCGGTGTAGACTATTATCACGTGGACGGCGTATTTGACCGCAAAGCTCATACCAATCGGAAGGAAGCGGAGTTCATTGTTGATCTGATCTATCAGAATATTGAGAAATATCCGAACCGCAGTCTTGGTGTGGTTGCGTTCAGCGTAGCGCAGCAGGACTTGATTGATAAACTGCTTTCCAAGCGGCGGCAAAGCACACCGGAAAAGGAATATTTCTTCAAGAATGATGGGAAAGAGCCTTTCTTCATCAAAAATCTCGAAACCGTGCAGGGTGATGAACGCGATACGATCATTTTCAGCATTGCCTATGGCATTGATGCTCAGGGGCGCCTACTGCATAATTTCGGTCCGTTGAACCGCGTCGGCGGTGAACGAAGGCTAAATGTTGCCGTTACCCGTGCAAAATGCAATGTCCAACTGGTTTCTTCCATGCACTATACGGACATTGACTTGAAGCATACATCCGCAGAAGGTGCAAAGCTGCTTCGTGAATACCTCGATTATGCCGAGAACGGCAGCGTTGCGCTGGAACGGGCAATTTCCGTCAGCCCGTTTGAGCAATTCGATTCCGATTTTGAACTTGAGGTGTGCGATTATCTGAGATCCAAAGGCTTTGCGGTAGATACGCAAGTCGGCTGCTCTGGATTTCGTATTGACCTCGGTTTGAAGTTGCCGGACAGCTCTGACTATGTACTTGCGATTGAATGCGATGGCGCAACATATCACTCATCCAAAAATGCGCGTGACCGTGACCGTCTGCGGCAGGAAATTTTGGAGCGCATGGGTTGGAAATTCTATCGCATCTGGTCTACGGACTGGTTCAGAAACAAATCGGTTGAACAACTTCGGCTTTTAGAGGCAGCTGCGGATGCGGTCAAAAATCCAACAAAAGCTGAAGCAAAGCCGGTAGACGGTCAGCCAACAGAAACATTCGAAGAGGTTGCAGTCGAAAAGCATTTTGAGTTTCCTGCATATAAGGCGGCAGACTTTTTTGAGGTTTGCCGACATCATGATTACAGCGATTTCAAGGCAATCGTCAAGGAAATTTTGGAAGTGGAGGCACCTCTATCGGAAGATTTATTCCTGAAGCGTATCGTGTGGTATTTTGAACGAGAAAAGGTCACGAATGTCGTGCAGAGAGCCTACGAACAGCAGATGTACGGCTACCAGCGTTACGGCATTATCCGCAGGAATGGATTCTTGTATCTGGATAACGGAAAAGAGATTCAGTTCAGAGGCCCGGGCGATATTGAGCGTGACATCAAACAAATTGCGCCAGAGGAATTAGCCGCTGGAATGTTTGAGATTCTGAAACAAAATGTAACCGCCGATAAAAGCGGGTTGTACCGTTCTTTAGCTGCGCAATGCGGAGTGACACGTGTTGGCAAAGCCATCAATGAGGCGATGGATGCTGCACTGAATGTGCTAAGTGATCGCATTATTATTGATGGCGAGCAGGTTTCCATCAAATAATCCCTTGGTAACAAGGGCGCACTTCTATACTCTCCTGATGGGAGTATGTGCGCTCTGCGAGGCAGACAGCCCGGACAGCCAAATGTCCGGGCTGTTTTGCGTCGCGTTGCTCCGTACAAGGGAGTGCCTCCCTTGCGCTGCCACAGCAGCTATCCCAGCGCACTTTGCAGCGGAAACCGTCTGCTGGCGCAGACCATTTCTGCCGCAAAGTATGAAAACCACATACCGCAAGTTAGACCGTCTACCGAAAATGTAGGCGGTCATTTTGTATCTATCGTTATAACAGTCAGGAGGTTGAAATCATGCACGAAAAAGAAATTGAGAAGCTGCAAGCAGAGAAAGAAAAGGTCGAGCGTCAGCTTGCGCAGGAGCAGCACAAAATTCAGCGGCTCGAAAACCGTGCCGCCTACTACGAAAAGGGAGAACGGCGCAAGCGGGCGCACCGGCTCATCACCCGTGGCGCAGCCATCGAGAGTGTCGCACCGCAGACGAAAGAGTTGGGCGAAACCGGGTTTTACGCCCTTGCCGAACAGGTCTTTGCTCTGCCAGATGCGCAAAGGCTTCTCATGGAAGCTGTCAGCCGCCACGCAGGAGGTGATTGACCATCGCGCTTTTTCATTTTCATGTGACGCAGATCAAGCGCAGCACGGGGCAATCTGCTGTGGCTGCTGCCGCCTATCGAGCCGGAGAAAAGCTGCACAGTGAGTATTACGGCGAGGACAGCGACTACACCCGCAAGTGCGGCGTGATCTGCTCTGAAATTCTACTCCCGTCACACGCCCCGCCAGAATACGCAGACCGCGAAACGCTCTGGAACGCCGTAGAGAAAGCTGAGCGTGGGAAGAAAGCGCAGCTTGCCTACAGCTTTGACATTGCCTTGCAGAACGAGTTTTCCATGCAGGAGAACATCGACCTTGCAAGGCAATTTCTGTTGGACAATTTCGTGAGCCGGGGCATGGTGACAGACTTTGCCGTGCATCAGCTAGACAAGGAAGACGGCGGCATTTCCAACCCGCACTTTCACGTCATGTGTCCCATCCGTCCCATTGAGCTGGACGGTAGGTGGGGCAACAAACAGCGGCGGGAATATGTGCTGGACGAGCATGGGGAGCGCGTTTTGGACGAGGCGGGCAATTATGTGTTCAACGCTGTTCCTACGACAGACTGGGGCAAGCCCGAAACGCTGGAAGCGTGGCGGCAGGCATGGGCTGAGATGTGCAACGCCAAGTTTGCCGAAAAAGGCTTAGACTGTCGCATTGACCACCGCAGCTTTGCCCGTCAGGGTGTGGAGCAGATTCCCACCCAGCACGAAGGTCCCACCGTCCGTGCAATGGAGGCAAAGGATATCCGTACCGACAAGGGCGATCTCAACCGCTTCATTCGGAAAACCAACGCGCTGCTGCGTGAGGCAAAGGAAAAGATCGCCGCGCTGATCGGCTGGCTGAAGGACGTAAAAGCCGAGCTTGACAAGCCCCAGCCGCCCACGCTGAACGATCTGCTGGCACTGCATTGCGCCAATCGCAACAAGGGCGCGTACAGCAATAAAGCGAAGAACGCCAACTTGCAGCGTTACGCCGAGGCGTTTAGCTTTCTGCAATCCAAAAACCTTTACACTGTGGACGATCTGGATAACGCACTTCACGCCATGCAGGATAAGATCGACGCGCTGAAAAAGTCGGCATCGGCAAAGCAATCCCGTATTAAGGAACTGGACGAACTGCTGCGGATGGTGGACTACTACAAGTCCGGCAAGCCCGTTGCGGACAAGCTGAAATCCATCCGATTTGAGAAATCCCGGCAGAAGTACAAAGCCGAACACGACGATGAACTGCGGACGTTCTACATGGCAGAGCGCAAATTAAAGTCGTATTTCAAGGATGGCAAGCTGCCCATCACCGCATGGCGCAGAGAACGGGAGCAGTTGGAGCAGGAATACAAAGACATTCAGACGAAGCTTTCACCGCTCCGTGCCGACGCGAAAAAGCTCTGGGCAATTCACTACAACATCTACGAGGTGCAGCATGAGCAGGAGCGCCAGAACACCACGACGCGGCAGAAAAAGCAGGAAATGGAACACTAATTTGAATAGAAAATCAGGAGGTACTTATGAACGATAACAAAGAATTTGAGCACGAAATCGACCCTGATCTGCTGGCAGAAATCGAGGAATGGGAAAAGACTGACCATGACGAGCCAGCGGAATATTACTTCTCCAATCCAGACCCGTATCTCAAACCGCAGCCCTTACCGTCCGATCATCCCCGGCGCAACTGCTACTTTAACGAGGACGGGCATCTCTGCGCGAAAAACCTGTCCGCTTTCTGGGTTCCCGAATTGACCGTCACCGAGGTCATTCACGGCACGGTTTACACCGTCACGGGCAGCTACGAGGGAACAGAGAGCTTTGTCCGCAAGCTGGAGCGCATTACCAGCAAAAAGTTTGCAGAAAAGATGGAGGATTCCGAATGACAAATACAGAGTCTCTTGGTACAATAGAAGCAACCAATCCTGTACTGACAGTTGCTCCACCAAAGGAGGATTCAGAAATGAACGGAGCAACAAACAAAATCACAGCACTCTACTGCCGTCTTTCGCAGGAGGATGAACGAGCCGGAGAGTCTTTGTCCATTGAAAATCAGAAGGATATGCTTTTGCGGTATGCACGGGAGCACCATTTCCCGAATCCCACATTTTTTGTGGATGATGGCGTGAGCGGTGTGACCTATGACCGCCCCGGTTTTCAAGCGATGCTTGCGGAAATTGAAGCGGAACGGGTGGCTGTCTGTATCACCAAAGACCTATCCCGCCTGGGTAGAAATTCCGCTCTGACAGGACTTTACACCAATTTCACCTTTCCGCAGTACGGTGTCCGCTATATTGCCATCAATGACAACTTCGATACCATCAACCCCAACAGCACCGATAACGATTTTGCGGGCATCAAAAACTGGTGCAACGAGTTTTATGCGCGAGATACCAGCCGCAAAATCCGCGCTGTCAATAAGGCAAAGGGTGAACGCGGCGTTCCTTTGACAACCAATGTTCCCTACGGCTATTTGAAAGACCCGGACAATCCCCGACGCTGGAAGATCGACCCTGTTGCCGCCGATGTGGTGCGGCGTATTTTCTCCATGTGCATGGAGGGCAGAGGTCCAAAGCAGATTGCAAACCAACTGAAAGCGGACAAAGTATTGACTCCGACTGCCTACAAAACCTTGCAGGGGATCAAAAGCCCCAATAAGAAACCGGAGGACCCGTATGGCTGGGGTGACAGCACAGTTGTCAGGATTCTGGAACGCCGGGAATACACAGGCTGCACGGTGAACTTCAAGACTTACACCAATTCTATCTGGGATAAGAAGCAAAGGGATAATCCCATTGAAAAGCAGGCGATTTTCCCCAATACCCACGAGCGCATTATCGACGATGATGTGTTTGAAAAGGTGCAGGAGATCCGCCAGCAGCGTCACCGAATGATCCGCACGGGAAGAAGCAGCATTTTCTCCGGACTTGTTTACTGTGCGGACTGCGGTTCCAAAATGCTGTACGGTTCATCCAACAACGGTGATCTCGATCAGGACTTTTTTGACTGCTCTCTGCACCGCAAAAGCAAAGAAAAGTGTAATGGGCATTTCATTCGCGTCAAAGTCTTGGAGCGGTTGGTTCTCAAGCACATTCAGGCAGTTATGGGGTATATCCTGCGACACGAGGATTATTTCCGCACGATCATGGAGGAACAGCTCCGCGTGGAAAGCTGTGAACAAATCCGCATCCGCAGAAAGCGTCTGGAGAGCAACGAGCGGCGCATTGCCGAGCTGAAAAGGCTTTTCATCAAGATTTACGAGGACAACGCCAGCGGGCGGTTAACAGATGAACGCTATGATATGCTGAGCCAGACCTATGAAGTGGAGCAGAAGCAGTTGGAAGCGGAAGCGATCACTTTGCAGCAGGAAATTGAAGTACAGGAACGACAGAACGAAAACATTGAAAAGTTCATTCAGAAAGCGCACAAGTATGTCGGCATTGAAGAACTGGACGGCTATGCTCTGCGCGAACTGGTGTCTGCCATCTTTGTGGACGCACCGGACAAGTCCAGCGGCAAGCGGGTACAGCACATCCACATCAAGTACGACGGGCTGGGCTTTATCCCTCTGAATGAGCTGATGAAAAAGGAAACGGCGTGACCGAAGTCACGCCGCCCCTTGAAAACACAAGGTTTTCGCCATTTTTTGATTTTACTGTTTTACGACCACCCGGCAATCATCCGCGGGGCGCGTTTTGTTTCTCTCTATCTTTTTACCCGAGCGATACCTCGCGGTAGAACGCGGCGTATGCCGCCTCCTGATAGGGGCGCAGCGCAAGGTTGCCGAGGCCGAACGTCAGCGAGCTGAGGAGCATCCAGCCGATGAAACTGAATTGCAGGCAGAACAGCCGCCAGCGGTTGCCCTCCATCATCGCCTTCGAGCCCTTCATCACCTCGCCCGGCGCCATGTCCGGGTGCTCGGCCAAAATGTAGTCCGTCATCGCGTAGGTGTAGCTCATAATCAGTCCCGGAATGACGAGCAGGATCGTCCCCAGCAGAATATAGAGGCCCTTCCAAAGCCGCGTCAGCGTCGTCGTCTTCCAGTTCGGAAGATAGGCGAACAGCGCCTCAAAGCCCGGCTCCGTGCGGTCGACAAGGCCGAGGTTATATTTGGCATACCCCACGCCCACGATGCTGCCGAGGATGAAGTACGCCGCCGCCAACACGAGCGCGATCACGATGAGATAGACCACACCGCCGACGAGCAGTCCGCTCCACTTCGGGTCCAAACCGTAGCCTGTGGAGTAAATCGTCTGTCCGCCGTAGCCAAACGTCGTCGACACGCCCGAGGACACATCGTAATTGAATTTGACCTCTGGACCGCCGCTCCCTGCGCCGCCGAGCAGCACCGCCACAAGGCCGATCAGAATGGCGATGGGCCACTTGCCGCGCAGCGCCTCGCGCGCCGCCTGCCGAAAATCCGCCGCAAGCTTCATAAATTCTCCTCTCCGCCCTCCGCATGGGAGGGTCTCTCTCAAATCTTCTTGCTTCTGCTTATTTAGACGCATTCCGCGCCCGTTTTGTTTCACCGGGCGTCAAATTTTCTCGCATTCATGATATCATATGCCGCTGGGAATGGGAACCTCTCTTCTTTCTTTTCCTTGCAAGTCGTTTCCGCCTCTGGTAAAATACCAGAAAACGACAATGGAGGAGACGCATGAGACCAAGCGAACTGCTCACCGCGCTGCACACGGCGGAAAAATTGAAGGACACCACCCGCCACTGCTACACCTCCGGCGGGCGGCACGAGAGCGTTGCCGAGCACAGCTGGCGCATCGCACTGATGGCGTTTTTCCTGCGCGATGAATTTCCCGAGGCCGACATGGACAAGGTGACGCGCATGTGCCTCATCCACGACCTCGGCGAGTGCTTCACGGGTGATATCCCCGCCTTTGACAAGACCGCACAGGACGAATCGACGGAGGAAGCGCTGCTCTACCAGTGGGTCGCATCGCTTCCCTCCCCCTGCCGCGAGGAGATGCGCACACTCTACGACGAGATGGCCGCGCTCGAAACGCAGGAGGCCCAAATCTACAAGGCGCTCGACAAGCTCGAGGCCGTGATCTCCCACAACGAGTCCGACATTTCGACCTGGGAGGACCACGAATACGACCTCCAGCTCACCTACGGCGAGCAGAACGTCGCCTTTTCGCCCTACCTGACGGCGCTTCGTCAGGCTGTCCGGCAGGAATCGCTCGACAAGATCGCACGCGAGGGTGACCGGCGCAAATAAAATCTTTCGCAGCCCATGTACAGCAAAAAGCACTTCCCGCCGCTGGCGGGAAGTGCTTTTCTATGTCTTTTATTCCACGATCTCCGCGTCCAGCAGGTCAAGGATCGCCTGGTCGGCGCTCCAGAAGTAGGACTCCTCGCCGAGAAGCTCGGTGATGCCCGCGCGGTCAAAGTAGGTGCGCACCGCCTCGGTCATGCCGCAGCAGGCGACCGTCTTGCCCTGACTCTTGAGCGACTCGCACAGCTCGAGCATCGCCTGCGCGCCCGAAACGTCCACGCTCGGCATACCGCGCATCGACAAGATGATGTGGTCGTACTGCGGCATCTCCGCCATGCGGTGGTTGAACTCATCCACCGCGCCGAAGAAGAGCGCGCCCGTGATGTACGCCACGCCGGAGGTCTCAAGAATGGGGGGCTTGCCCTCCACCGAGCGCAGCTTGTTCGCGTCGATATCGGAGAAATTCACATGGATATGACTCGACTTCGCCATGTACAAAATGGCGGAGTATACCACGCCGAGCAGGATCGCGACCGTCAGGTCAAAGACGACCGTTGCGAGCATCGTGATCAAAAACTGGCTGATACCGGACTTGAACTTGTGGCGGAAGATGTAGCGGATGCCCTCCCAGTCGTTCATGCGCCACGCCGTGACCATCAGCACACCCGCGAGCGCCGAGAGCGGCAGGCGCGCCATCACGCCGCCGAGCAGGAACATCGAGGCAAGCAGGAACAGCGAATGGAACACGCTCGTAAGGCGCGTCTGCTGGCCGGACTTGACCGCGACGCTCGTGCGTGCGATGGCTGCGGTCGCGGGAACACCGCCAAAAAGCGGCAGCAGAATATTACCCACGCCCTGTGCGATCAGCTCCTGATCGGCGTTGAACGCTTCGCCCTTCATGCGCGAGGCCGACGCGCCGCAAAGCAGGCTCTCGATCATGCCGAGCGCCGCAATGGTCACGATGGGAGAGAGCAGGTTTTCGAGCATCGTGAAGCTCAGGCCGCCGAGCGACAGGCGGTCGGCGAGCAGGAGCGTCTTGGGAATGTCGCCGACGACAGCGAGCTGATCCATGCCCGCGACTGTCGCGACGATCGTCGCAAGGATGATGCCGACGAGCGAGCCCGGCACGCGCGCGCCCCATTTTTTCGGCCAGAAGACCATCACCAGCACGACGAGAAGGCCGATGAGCACCGCCTGCATGTTCGGATGGAAGCCAAGACGGCCATAGGACGCGATCTTTTCCAAATTCGAGCCGCCCTCCGACACCGTGCCGAAGAAGTTGTCGATCTGCCCCATCGCAATGATGATGGCAATGCCCGAGGTGAAGCCCATGATGACGGGCATCGGGATGAAGCTAATTAAGCGACCCAGCTTGAAGACGCCCGCAAGCAGCAGCAGAACGCCCGCGGCAAAGCAGGCAAAAAACACGCCCTGCAGGCCGTATTCCGCGACGATGCCGACGAGCACCGCGCTCATCGCGCCCGTCGGGCCCGAGATCTGGTACGACGCGCCGCCGAGAATGGCGATGACCACGCCCGCGATGATGGCCGTGACAAGCCCGGACGCCGCGCTCGCGCCGGATGAAACGCCGAACGCCAATGCCAGCGGCAGCGCGACAGCGCAGACCGTCAGGCCCGCCATCATGTCGGCGAGCAGCTTTTTCGAGTTGTAGCCTGCAAATTCCTGCTTCAGGCTGCAAAAAAAGGCAGAAAACATATTGATCCTCCTAAAAAACACATGCCTGTTTACTATACCATCTGCCCCGCGCCCGTGCCAGTAGTAAAAGGGACGGTTTTTAACGAGATTTTAATACTAATGCGTCGGTTTTGCACAAACAAAGTCGAAATCCTGACCGAGACGGCAAAAAAGCGCCGCGTCCCGAAGAAAATACGGGACGCGGCGCTTTCTGTTTCGCCGGATCTACTTGAATTTTTTGCCGTCCTCGAACGCGCTGGCGACCTTCTCGCCCAAGACATAATAGCCGTGGTTGGCATAGTCAAAGGTGATGACGTGCAGCTTTTCGACAGCGAGCTTGCCGTTTTCGTCGAGCGCGCGCTCGTCCACGCTGACGTTCACGATCTCGCCGGTCAGGAGTCTTGTCTCCTCGTCGTAGCTCACGAGCTTGCACTCGAGCGCGAGCGGGAGCTCGTCGATCACCGGCGCGTCCACATGCTCGCTCTTCGTCACGTGGAAGCCCGCGCGCGCCACCTTGTCGGGCATGCTGTTGCCGGACTCGATGCCCACATAGTCGCAGGCCGCCGCATGCTCTGCGTCGCCCATGCTCACGGTGAACGCACCGCGCTTTAAGATGTTCTTCACGGTCTTGTGGCCGCCGCTCAAATACATTGCGATAATGAGCACGGGCTGCGGATAGGCCTAGGGCTGTGCGCCAAAATTCTTTCTCATGTCGAAATCCCTCCAAAATAAATCTGTCAATTGATTTTATGGCCCGATCTTTTCAAGCTTCGCGCGCAGCGAAATGCTGCGCGGCGTTCCCATGCCGTCAAACTGGATGACGTGCGCGCCCTTGTTCAGGTCCACGTCCAGCACCGTTCCCTCGCCGAACACCGCGTGGCGCACGCGCTGCCCGATGGGCAGCGTGCCGTCGCCGTCGTCCTCGCGCAGATACTTGTCTCGCCGCGCGACGTCATCCGCCGCTTCACGCAGAAGCGTCTCGTCGACCTCGTGTGTGAACGACAGAAGCTCGCGGTCGATATCCAGCAGAAAGCGCGAGAGATAGCGCGGCGAGCCGTCAAAATTCCACCCGTCGGCCTCGGAGAGGTAAAGCCCCTTCTCCGCGCGCGTCAGCGCAACGAAAGCGAGCCGCCGCTCCTCCTCCATGCCGGGGAGCGTTCGCACCTTGCGCGAGGGGAAAATGCCCTCGTTCATGCCGCAGAGGAACACATACGGGAATTCGAGGCCCTTCGCCGCGTGGACGGTCATCAGCTTCACCTTGTCGCCCTGCTCGGCGACATCGCCGTTGCTGAAAAGCGCGATGTGGGCGAGGTAATGCTCCATTGTGCTCTCCTCGCCGCAGCTCGTCTCGTATTCGTAGATGGACTGCTTGAGCTCGGCCAGATCGTCCAGCCGCTCCTGACTGCCCTCGGTGCGCAGCGCCTTTTCATACCCGCTCTTGTCCAGAATATCCGAGAGCACCTCAGAGATGGGCCGACCCTGATACGAGTGCGAAAAGCGCTCGATCAGATCGACGAACTGCTTTGCCTTCGTGCCGCTGAACACGCTGTCTTCGAGGTGGTTTTTGAGCGTTACATAGAGGCTCGTCCCCTCTTTTTCCGCCGTCTCCTGTAAAAAGGCCATGCGCCGCTTGCCGAGGTTCCGCTTCGGCGCGTTGGCAATGCGCCGGAACGACAGATCGTCCTGATAGGCGATCATCCGCAAATATGAAAGTGCGTCCTTGATCTCCATGCGGTCGAAAAACTGCACGCCGGAGTAGATCGTATAGGGAATTTTTTCGTGCATCAACGCCTCTTCCACCGCGCGCGTCACATAGTGCGCGCGGTAAAGGACGGTCATATCCCGCAGCGGCACGCCGCGATCATGCAGCCGCTTCATCTCGCCCGCCATCCACTGTGCCTCCGCCTCCTGCGTGTCGGCAAAGTGGCAGACGACCTTCTCGCCCGAGGGCTTCGTCGGGAGCAGGTCCTTTTTGATGCGGTGGCCGTTTTTTGCGATCAGCGAGTTCGCCGCCGCCAAAATCTCCGGCGTGGAACGGTAGTTTTCCATCATCATGATGCTCTGCACGTTTGGAAAGACCTTGTCGAAATCCAGCAGATACTTGACGTTCGCGCCGCGCCAGGTGTAGATCGTCTGGTCCGGGTCGCCCACGATGAAGAGGTTGCCGTGATAGCCGCACAGCACCTCCATCAGCTCATATTGCAGCGCGTCGATATCCTGAAACTCGTCGATCATGATGTATTCGAGCCGCTGCTGCCACTTGAGCCTGATGTCCTCGTGCTGCTCGAAAATATAGAGCGAGAACTTGATGAGGTCGTTGTAGTCGAGGCCGAAGCACTTTTTCTCCTGATAGAGATAGCCGTAGAAGATGATGTCCCCCGCCGTGTCGGCGCGCTCGTACTTTTCGCGCAGCGTGTTGAGCGACATCGTGATCATGTCCTTGTAATACTCCGGCTCCTTAAAGAGCTTTCGGATCTCGATCATGTCCCGTGCGGCGGAATAGGTCATGTCGCGCAGTGTGAGGCCGCGCTCTTCGTAGATGATGCCGAGCATCGCGTCGATGTCGGAATTATCCAGCACCAGAAAGCTCTTCGGGTACTGCACCGCATGGCTGTCCTCCTGCAAAACGGAGACACAGAAGCCGTGGAACGTGTTGATATAGCCCGTGTCGTTGTCGCCGGTCAAGGCGTGGATACGCTGGCGCATCTCGTTGGCTGACTTGTTCGTAAACGTCACGCACAGGATGTTCCCCGGCAGGATGCCGAGCTCGTTGACAAGATACGCAAAGCGGTGCGACAGCGCACGCGTCTTACCCGAGCCCGCGCCCGCGATGACGCGGACATGCCCCTCCGTCGCCGTGACGGCCTCGTGCTGCGCGCGGTTCAGTCCCGCAAGCAGATGCTCCATGCGCTGTCCCCTCTCCTCTGCAAATTTCTCAATGGCGGTATTATAGCACGGTTTTGATAGTCAAACAAGTGTTCGCTTGAAAACTTCTTCTCTATTACACGGCGAGCTTGCTGCTTCAAGCTTCATTCCACCGCAAAATGTGCGGCAGGAGCTTTTCAAGAAGCGCGTCTCGGTTCTGCTCGTCAATGAAGACAAGCTCCGCGTTCTCATGCCCGCGCACGGCGCGCAGGAATGGTGTGTCCTTCGGCTTGACCGCGGCCAGCACCGGCGTCTCGCCGTCCAGCGCGCGCATCACCGTAGACTGGAACGCCCTGGCGTCATTTTCGAGAAAGCCGAGCTCGTCCATCAAAATGATGCCGCCTTCCGGCGCGGACTCGATGAGCTGTGCGCCGAGCGTGTCGAACACCTCCGGATGGCGGATGCTCGAGCGGCTGTCGCACGTTCCGACGAAATTCGCCGCTTCATTGTGCCGCTCGTCCTCTTTCTGCGATGCGGGATAGAGGTAAATCGGAAAAAAGCCGTTTTCATCCGCGACCGGCAGCCGTTTTGTCACAAAGCCGCCGACCTCCCGCATGTTCTTCTCCAGCAGGCGGCGGATCAGCGTCGACTTGCCGACGCCGCGCTCCCCGCAGATCAAAAGATGCCGTTTCATACTGCTTCCTCCTTCGAAATAGCCGCCGTCTCAATGGTGAACAGGCACAGCGCCTTTTCGTGCGGCACTGCTTTCTCGCGATGCGCAGCGTGTCCTCCGTGCGGCCAAAGAGGCAGAACACCATCGCGTCGTAGGGCTCTTTCGGCGCAAGCGTCTCCATATCGCCGCAGCGCGCGGTGACGCCCTCTATCAGGTGGGCTTCCAGCGTTTTGATGGCCAGCTCGTCGGCGTCCACCGCCGTGACATGATGGCAGTACGACTTCAGGGCAAGGCTCAGCTCGCCGATGCCGCAGCCCGCGTCGCAGATGTGCGCGTTTTCTGGGAGCTGCGGCGCGATCCTCTCCGCGATGGTCTCATAATAGCGGTTCATCGCCGCCGCACCACGCAAAAACGCAATGCTCTCGTCCGTCCACTGCATGCCGCATTCTCCTTTTCCCATTCAACCTGTTTCACGGGCAAACCGGTACCAGCGCAAAGCACCGCTTTCACGCAAGACATAGCCGCTGAATATCAATATACCTTTATAGAATCACTATAATTCGCCGTGCCGTCTGTTGTCAAGGTACAGCGAGTACCGGTGTCGTTTGAAAGCGCCGTTGCTATTTTTAATCGCTGACTCAAAGAGGATATTTAAGAAAAAACAGCAGGAAGCCGGTGCGATACGCCGGCTCCTGCTGTTTCTGATTTTTATAGAGGCTCAGCCCTTTTTGAAGAATGCGACCGCCACCACGCCGGGGCCAGTGTGCGTGCCGATCACGCTGCAAATGAGCGTGGAGTCGAGCGAGTCCGCCTTGTCCTGCCAGATGTCGCGGCTGTCCTCGACATATTTTTTGAGATACGAATCGCTCAGCCCGCTGTAGCCGAGGATAATTGGCTCGTCGAAGTCGATGCCGCCGCTCTCGTGGATTTTCTGCACGAGCAGGTTGTTGCCCTGCTTCGACCCTCTTGCCTTGCCGATAACCTGAATTTCGCCGTCGACGACGGTGATGACCGGCTTGATGTTGAGAAGACCTCCCGCAAAGGCGACAGTCTTCGAGATGCGCCCGCCCTTTTTGAGGTATTCGAGCGTGTCGAGCAGCGCGATGAGGCAAATTTCGTCGCGCTTTTTCTCCAGCGTTTCGGCGATGGTCTTCGCGTCCATGCCCTTGTCCGCGCACTCGAGCGCGTACTCGGCGAGGATACCAGAGCCGATAGCCGCGCTCTTGCTGTCCACAACGTAGATGTTGTCGTACTCCGCCGCGGCGATGCACGCGCTCTGATACGTGCCGGAGAACTTCGACGCGAGCGTCACAACGACCGCGCTGTCGCCCACCGACGCAACGTCGGAGAAGATCGCGTCGAACGCCGCAGGCGTCGCCTGACTGGTCGTCGGCAGCTCGTCGCTCTCGACAAGCCGCTCATAAAAGCGGTGCTTATCGATGGTCACACCGTCGATATACTCCTCCGCGCCAAAGTGCACCGTGAGCGGCACGATGCGAAAGCGGCCCTTCATGCGCTCGGGCATGTCGACCGTCGAATCCACAATGATCTGAACACTCATGCTTTTCCTCCGTTATTGTTCGTCGCGGGCGGCTCTGTCGCCCGCGGTCTTCTTATGGGTATAAATCCGTTCCAAATTCTCGCTCACGAGCGCGAGCGCGCGGTACATCGTCTGCCGCTCGGCCTCGCTCAGGCCCTCAGATGCCGCCTCGACGATGCGCATGATCCTCTCCCCGATCGCGCGGCCGACCGCCTTGCCCCGCTCCGTCAGGCGCAGTGGGCTCTTATAGCGCTTGCCCGCGCCGCTTGCGCAGGTGATGTAACCGTTTTTCTCGAGGTCGTCCAGCGAGCGGGAGATGGCCGCCTTGTCCTCGTCGCAGCGCTCGCAGAGCTCGGCGGCTGTCATGCCATCCTGCTGGGAGAGGTAGTAGAGGCAGGACACATGCGGCCCTTTCAGTTCGAAGTCCGCCATTTCGTCCGCCTTGATGCGCTTGATGCTGCGGCTGATACGCGCAATCAGGACGGTAAAGGTCTCAAAGCGCTCCTCCATTGGTAATTCTCCTTTTTCCTATTTGTTGACAAATCAACAGGCTCGTCTATCATATCGCATTAATGTTGATTTGTCAACAAGTTTATTTAAAAAAGAAGTGCCCTTACGATAGGCACTTCCTTTTTTATGTCGATTTTACGCGATTCTACCGCCGCTCAAATTGTACTCCGCGGTGATGTCATTCCCGTCTTTGTCGTAAAACCGCAGCGTGCTGCGGTCGAAGTCATAATCGCCGAGCTGTGGAGAAAGCTCTGTGCAGAACAGGAAATGCGTCTTTCCCTCCGCATTTTCCATCGTGCAGGTCTCGCCGTTCTGCGTCATAGTGATTTTTGCGATGCGGCCGGTCACATCGCGCCCGCCAAAGAGGTAGTAGGCTTTGTCGCCGCTAAACATAACGCCGTCACGGAAGCTCTCGCCGCCGTAGCCGAGGTGCACAAGGCCAATATCAGCACTGAAAGTATGGTAATGCTCACTTTCTTGCCTGTTTTCATATTGTTCTTCTTTTTTGTTCAGGGGGAACTCAGAATGCCACGTGCATGAACAGTGCTACGCAGCACAGGATGACCGCGAGCGGCACGTAGACGAAGCGGCCCACGTTGTACCACAGCGCACCGCGTTCTTTCTTGCTGCCGGTGTTCACGGCGGCGAGCAGCTCGTCCTTTTTCATCACGTAGAACCACGAGATCGCGCCGAGCGTCGCGCCGATGGGGATAATATAGATGGAAACAAGGTCCATCCACGGGCCCCACTTGCTGATGGGCTCCATGAAAATGCCGATGCCGAGGCACAGCACACACAGGATCGCCAGCACCGCCGTGCGGCTGAGCTTGGGGAACTTGTGCAGCAGCGATTCCGCCACGGCCTCGAACATGTTCTGCAGCGAGCTCACGCCCGCGAAGATCATCGCAAGGTAGAGGATGATGGCGAACAGCCGCCCCATCGGGATATCCTGTAAAATGGTCGGCAACGTAACGAACAGCAGGCTCGGGCCCGCGCCGACGTCCAGCCCGTAGGAGAAGCATGCGGGGATGATGACGAGCGCCGCAACGACGGCGGCGATCGTGTCAAACAGCGCCGTGTGCTGCGCGACGCCGACGACGTCCTCGTCCTTCGAGAGGTACGCGCCGTACACGATCATGCCGCTGCCCGTGACGGAGAGGGAGAAGAACGCCTGTCCCATCGCCCAGATCCAGATCATCGGGTCCTTGAGCGCCTCCCAACGCGGGGTGAACATGAAGCAGTAGCCCTCGCTTACGCCCGGCAGCATCGCCACGCGCACCGCGAGGATCAGGAAAATGATGAAAAACAGCGGCATCATGATCTTGTTGGTTTTTTCGATGCTGTGCGCGCCCAAATAGAGCGTCAGCAGCGTCCCCACGACCACGATGATGTGGTACGGAATGACGGAATACGGTGTGGAGGAGAACGTGCCGAACCACGACGCGGTGTCCGTCGTCATCAGCGTGCCGACGAGCGAATCCACCAGCGCCTTTAAGATATATGTCACGATGACGGCGTAGCCGAACGCAATGCACAGCGAGCCCGCGAGCGGCAGCCAGCCAAGAAGGCCTCCTACCTTGCCTGCCCCCTTGCCGCGCGTCGACCATGCCTTTTCATACGCGCCGAGTGTGCCCGTCGCCGCGTGGCGGCCCATGGCGAATTCCGCGGGCAGACCCACGTAGCTGAAAATGAAAATAAACAGCAGATAAATGAGCAAAAATGCCCCGCCGCCGTTGCTGCCAAGCTTGTTGGGAAAGCCCCAGACATTCGCCATGCCGACCGCTGAACCGACGGATGCCAGAATAAAGCCCCACCGGCTCGCAAAGTTTTTGGTGTTCTTCATGTTTTCTCCCATCCAGGTGAAAAAATAACCGCGTAAGCATTCCTCGGCTCACGCGGGCATCAGCCTGTCTCTCATCAGAATTTGTACGCAGGATACACAACGCATGAAAATTCCTGCTCTTATGTTTTATACATTTTAATGCCGCTGCACAAAAAAGTCAAGCGCTCGAGCGGTTTATATTATGGCTGTTCCAGCCTTTTCCTCACCGGCGCGCGTTCTTCCCGCACCGCGGCGCAAGGGTCTCGTAACAGCATCGCAGTAGATTTGTTCATATCTTTTATGATATGATCGCCGTACCAAAAGGAAAATGAGGCATTACAGGAGGATCATGATGAGCGCCTGCATCTTTTTCGCTTCCGACGTGCCGCTGCCGGAGGTCTTTCCTCCACCGGAGTACGACTACCTCGCCATCAATGTGGACGACGGTACGATCGACGACGGCGGCGCGGACGACAACTTCGCGCTGCGCACTTACCCAGACAGTTTTCTCTATACCGACAAAGCCTTTGCCGTCTGCCTCGACTGGGCCTACTATACCGAGGGCCGCGCACGGCAGCTGATCGACTACATTGGCTCTGCCCTCGAATCCGCGCCCTGCGTGGAACTCTGGCACGTCTGGCAGGGCGGCTTCTACTTGTTCGAGGAGCGCCCCGTCGTTCACCGCGCTGCTGTGCGATTCGATGAATTCGTCGTAGACGATCTGCGCGAGCTCGGCGAAACTGACCTCTGGAACAACAAGGAGACAAACCGGTTATCATTTTACTGCCTGACCGTCACACGGTGAGCAGTATTTTCCATACTTTACAAAACGAGGTGACTCCCATGTCTCATTGCACCACATTCGCCGAAGCAGGCCGCCTTGTGGACGCCGGCCGCCGTGCACCGTTTCTCCTGACGCTGTGTGAGGAGGATGAAAACGAGCTGCACATCACCATCTGCTGCGTTAAAGCGGAGCCAAATGCACAGACTCCGTCCACAGGAAATGCCGCCCCCGACGACATTCTCGCGCACTGTACGCCGCTGTGCCCCGATGAAAACGCCAAGATCGAGCTCATCTTTGAAAATTACCTGCTCTATCAGGTGCGCAACGAATCCTACTGCGTATTTGACGCAGACGAAGTCCACAGCGGCACCTATCTTTGCACGTTCGAACGGTCCAAACTGCTCGACTATCTTCCCCGTGCCATTGATGTCCATCTTATACCCGATGGAACGGACGCTCCCGCATCGTGGAAGCACTACGGCATTTACACGCAGAATCAGATCATCGACATCGTTGCCCCGTCCGAGCCCACGGTGCGCACGTCCTTTTGACGTACACGCGCATATATTATGTCAACAGATGTTCTATTCCATAAGACAGTCAAAAAGAAAAAGCCCGTGTCTTGTGACACGGGCTTTTTGAACCTCGCAGTAGGGTGAGATTACTTGATCTCGACCTTCGCGCCAGCCTCTTCGAGCTGCTTCTTGAAGTTCTCGGCATCCTCCTTGGACACGCCCTCCTTCAGAGCCTTCGGAGCGGACTCGACGAAAGCCTTGGCCTCGGCCAGACCCAGACCAGCGATCTCGCGGACAGCCTTGATGACCTTGATCTTGGCAGCAGCGTCGAAACCGGCGAGGACGACGTCGAACTCGGTCTTCTCCTCGGCAGCGGGGGCAGCACCGCCGGCAGCGGGAGCAGCCATAGCAGCGGCGGAAACGCCGAACTCTTCCTCGAGAGCGTGGACGAGCTCAGAGAGCTCCAGGACGGTAAGGCCCTTGATTTCTTCGATCATAGCGGTAACTTTCTCGCTCATTGTAATGATCCTCCAATTTTAAGATATTTGTTTTAGTTTTTGAGTTGGGTGCAGACGATTACTCTGCGGAAGCTTCCTCGGCGGGAGCACCGTTCTTCTCGGCGATCTGCTTGAGGACGCAAGCCAGGCCCGAAATGGGAGCCAGCATGGTGCCAAGCACCTGTGCCTGCAGGACAGGCAGTGCGGGGATCGCGGCCAGAGCATTGACGGTGGCCATGTCGACGACCTTGCCGTCCATGAAGCCGCCCTTGATCTCGAACTTACCGTTGAGCTTCTTGGCAAAGTCGGCGATCACGCGCGCGGGGGCGACGGGATCGGCAGCGATGGCAAGAGACGTGGTACCGTTCAGCTGATCATCGAGCTCATTGAGGCCGACGTTGTTGAAAGCAAAGCGGAGCAGGGTGTTCTTGACAACTGCATACTCGACATCGTTCTTACGGCACTCAGCGCGGAGCTCGGTGTCTTCCGCGACGGTGATGCCCTTGTAGTCAACGATAACGCCGGCAGCTGCGCCCTGCAGCTTCTCGGTCAGAGAGGCCACGATCGCCTGCTTTTCAGACAGAACTTTTGCGTTAGGCATTTCTTGAGTTCACCTCCATTGGATTTTGCGGCACGCCTCGCGTGCCAAGGGAAAGAGGCGTTCTAAAAAGGAAACCGTCCTCATGCAGGACATGAGGACGGTAAAGCAATCAATAAATGTTTGCCATCCTCGGCAGGACTTACGAGACGAATCTCACCTGCTGTCTTTGGAACGCTCTAATAGTATATCCAGAGTTGGCAGCATTGTCAACCCCAAATATCGTTTTTTCCGCAAAATACCCCATATTTGCGCCGCGCACAGCGCAAATCATTTTTCTGACGACATGCGCGCCAAAAATAATCCAATTTGATTTTTCTGACGACATGCGCGTCAGAAAAATTCCTCTCGCGGAGCGAGTGTCGAGCCGCGCACGCGCGGCGAGGCACAGAGCGGAGTGCGATCCTGAATCAAAAAAGCCCGAACGGGCTTTTTTGAAATCTTTTAGATCTTTGCGGTGTTCATCTTGACGCCGGGGCCCATGGTGGAGGCGGCGACGCAGGACTTGATATACTGGCCCTTGGAAGCGGCGGGCTTGGCCTTGATGATAGCACCCATGAGAGCGTTGAAGTTCTCAGCGAGCTTCTCGGGGCCGAAGGAAACCTTACCGATGGGGCAGTGGATGATGTTGGTCTTGTCGAGACGATACTCGACCTTACCGGCCTTGGACTCCTGAACAGCCTTGGCGACGTCGGGAGTGACGGTACCGGCCTTCGGGGACGGCATCAGGCCCTTAGGACCGAGCACCTTACCGAGACGGCCGACAACACCCATCATGTCAGGGGAAGCGACGACGACGTCGAAGTCGAACCAGTTTTCCTTCTGGATCTTCTCGACGAGGTCCATCTCGCCGACATAGTCAGCGCCGGCAGCCTTGGCAGCCTCAGCCTTGTCGCCCTTGGCGAAGACGAGAACGCGGACGTTCTTGCCGGTGCCGTTGGGGAGGACGATGGCGCCGCGGACCTGCTGGTCAGCGTGACGGGAGTCGACGCCCAGCTTGACGTGCAGCTCGACGGTCTCGTCGAACTTTGCGGAAGCGGTCTTGCAGATCAGGCCGAAGCCCTCTGCGGCGTCATACTGAGTGTTCTTTTCGATCTGCTTTGCAGCATCCTGATACTTTTTACCTCTAAACATTGTTCACACCCTCCTTATTCTTCGACGACAACGCCCATGGAGCGTGCGGTACCGGCGATCATGCTCATTGCGGACTCGAGAGTGCTCGCGTTGAGGTCACGCATCTTCATCTCAGCGATCTTCTGGACAGAGGCCTTGGAAATGGTAGCGACCTTGGTCTTGTTGGGGACGCCGGAGCCAGACTCGATGTTGCATTCCTTCTTGATGAGGACGGCAGCGGGAGGAGTCTTGGTGACGAAGGAGAAGGAACGGTCGGCATACACCGTGATGACAACGGGGATGATGAGACCCATGTCGTTCTTGGTGCGCTCGTTGAATTCCTTGGTGAACGCAGCGATGTTGACGCCGTGCTGACCGAGCGCGGGGCCAACGGGGGGTGCGGGAGTTGCTTTGCCTGCAGGGATCTGCAGCTTAACGTAACCGGTGATCTTCTGTGCCATGAGAGGCACCTCCTTAATATTGAATGTGGTAACGACCGGCGATTCCGGCCGCCCTTGGCGAGACTGAACGTCTCTCCCACGTTTGCCGCATACGCGGCTCATCGCTTTTAGCGGTGATTACGGTTCTACGACCTCGACCTGATCGAGCTCCAGCTCGACCGGCGTTTCGCGTCCGAACATGGACACGACCACACACACCTTGTTCTTCTCTGCGTCGATCTCTTCGACCGTGCCGAGGAAGGACGAAAGCGGGCCGTCGGTGATCTTGACCTGATCGCCGACATTGTAGCGCACGACGATCTCTCGCCGTTCCATGCCGAGCGCCAGGACTTCCTCTTCCGTCAGAGGAATGGGTTCATTGTTCGCCGTGCCGACAAAGCCGGTCACACCGCGAATGTTGCGGATCAGATGCCAGGTGTCGTCCGTCATAATCATCTTGACGAGCACGTAGCCCGGGAAGACCTTGCGTTCGACTTCCTTCATATCGCCCGAGTCGGTCACTTCCGTGACGGTCTCCAGCGGGATCTGGATGTCGAGGATCATGTCCTCCAGATGACGGTTGGCGACGAACTTCTCGATGGCCGTCTTGACTGCGTTTTCATAGCCGGAGTAAGTATGCGCGACATACCACTTAGCATTATCAGCCATGACTGCTCTCCTGTCAGCCCGCGAGACCGATCAGCAGGTGCACTGCGGAAACGGCCACGTAGTCGAAGATCCAGATGCAGGCGCCGACGACGAGGGAGCACAGCAGCACAGTGCCGGTGTTCTTCGCAGTGGTGGATGCGGTGGGCCATACGACCTTTTTCAGTTCGCTTCTCATTTCACGGAACCACTTGCTGCGGTCCTTTTTCTTCTTTTCTTCTGCCATGTTTCAACAGCCTTTCCTAATTACTTGGTTTCGGTGTGGACGGTGTGCTTCTTGCAGAAGGGGCAGTACTTGTTCAGCTCAAGCTTGTCCGGGGTGTTCTTCTTGTTCTTCATCGTGTTGTAGTTTCTCTGCTTGCACTCGTTGCATCTGAGCGTGATCTTAATGCGCATCTAACGGCACCTCCTTATTTACTCAGCTCCGTTTGCCAAAAGCGGCATGAAGCTGGCGATTGCCTCCCTGCTCTCAAATTTGAGGGGTGCTTTTCCCTTGCGTGCCGAGAAGCAAAAGCGCGCAAAAAGAAAGCCCTCTTTCACAGGTAAGTAAGATGATACCACATGTCATGTCCAGCCGTCAAGCACTTTTTGCACGTTTTTGCAGAAAATCGCGCAGATTTTGCGCTCTTTCCCCTGTTTTTTCTCTCCCGCTGCCTCTCTTGACGCGATTTTTTCCGTTTCCGCGTGCCACTTCCCTGCCCCGCGCTTGCTTTTTGGGTGAAAATCCTGTATGCTGGCAATCAAAAGAAACGCTCAGGAGGCAATTTTATGAAAATCATGGCCATCGACTACGGCGACGCGCACACCGGCGTCGCGATCTCCGACCGCACGCTGACGCTCACTGGATTTTCGACCGTTATCACCGCGTACCGGCCCGAAGCGGTCATCGAAAAGCTGCTGCTGCTCATCTTCGAGCACGAGGTCTCAGAGCTCGTGCTCGGCCACCCACTCAACATGGACGGCACGCGCGGCCCCCGCGCAGAAAAGGCCGAGGGCTTTGCCGAGATGCTGCGCGAGGCCACGTCGCTCCCCGTCACGCTCTGGGATGAGCGCCGCACGACCGTCGACGCGCACAATATTCTGTTGAATAATGGCAAGCGCGCCAAGGAGCGCAAGAAAACCGTCGACGCCGTCGCGGCGAGCCTGATGCTTGAAGGTTATTTAACCTTCAAAAAACGTCAAGGGTAACATATCACAGCGCGGCAGCGCTGTACTTTGTTCCCCTGCGCCGCGCAGGGGAGCGGGACAAAGGGGCCATTCTCTTTCGCAAAAGAGAATGGCCCCTTTGAAACCCCAAGAGAAAGGCTTAGATTGGCAGTCCAAAGCTTGAATGACACTTATACCTCCGGAATGGGAATGCCTGCGCGCGGCGCTGCCGCGGTTAGTGTTGCTATACGATTTGTCTCTGCTTCTATTATCCGCTGTTGCGCAGCCGTTGGCAGCTTTGCTGCCTTACGGATGCGGCACACCCCTTGCGGGTGCCGCTCTGCCAGTCTTGCGGCAGTGCGGCCTAATCACCGTCTACCGGTGCACCCATCAATGCGGCGAGCGCAGCAATGCCGCATTCGGCAGGCAGTCTGCCGCCGTGCTACCGTCACTCGCGCCTCACGATAGTAAGGCGCGGTTGCAAGACGTAACGAAACGTAGGGATTCATGGCGAAGCCATGTACACCGCACTTACACTGCGCAGCGCGTGCAGTCATTCAAGCTACAGACTGCCAATGTCGGGGGGCGAGGGGCCCTCCCCTCGCGTTCTCTTGGGGGTTTAAGGGGGCCATTCTCTCACGTGAGAGAATGGCCCCCTTTCCCGCGTCCCCCCACACGGTGTGGGGATAAATCCCAAAAAGTATCACTTTTTGAACTTCTTAATCGTATCAGCAATGATATTCTGCTTCAAAATCATGCTGACCAGCACGTAAATAACGCATCCCACAACACCCGTCAGGCCGCACTTGACGACGAGCATCAGCTTGCTGTCATCCGCCGTGACGAGAAGCAAACGCCCGCCGTAGAGGACGACCGCCATCGCTGCCGTGGCGGCAAGGCACTTGAGGAGCGGCACCAGGCGCACGATCTTCGTCCCGTGGAAGAGCTGAATCGTCATCGCGATGGCACCGATCGTCAGCGCAAGCGACGTTGCCAGCGCGACGCCGGTATCGGTGTAGAACAAGCGGTTCAAAATGAGATTCAGCACCAGCACGCCGAGGTTGATGAGCAGCGGCACCAGCGTCTTTTTCATCGCGTAGTAGGCCTTGTTCAAAAGGTCGAGCACGGCGAAGGCGCTCATGCCGAGCGCGTAGCGGGCGAAGATGCTGCCCGTCATCTCGGTCGACTCAGCGGTGAAGCTGCCGCTTTCAAAGATGACGCGGATGATATCCGTGCCGAACGCGCACATCATCGCGCAGACCGGCAGGATGAAAAGCAGCGTGTTTTCCGTCACGTTCCAGATGTAGCCGAGGTACCCCTTTGAGTCCTCCTTCGTAAACTCGCGGTTAAAGCGCGGGAACATGACCGCGCTGATGCTGTAGAGCACGCTCGTCGTAAGCGGGGTGAAGAGCTTGTCGGCATAGTAGAACGCGCTGACGGCGCTGTCGTTGAGCGCCGTGGCGGTCGCCGTGTCGATGAGATAGCAGAACAGGAAGATCGACGTCGTCAGCACCGTGACGAGCGCGGTCTTAAAGTAGGTTCCGACGTAGTCCGCCTTGCGGTCGAGCATCGGCCGGTAGACATAATGTTCCTTTTTCGCATACGGGATGCTCATGGCAAGCTGCAAAAGCCACGCGCACGAACTCGCGATGACGACGCCCTTGATGCCCCACTTTGCGCCCAGCGTCACAAGGAAGATCGCAAGGAATGCGTTGTACGGGATGCTCATGCTGCCCTGCAATTCATAGTGGTCGGTCGCCTGGAAGATGGCGACGTTCAGATACGCCGCCGCCACGACCGGCAGCGCGCAGGCCATGATGCGGATATAGCTCGCAAGGCGCGGCAGCTCGGCTGCGTCAAGGTCCCAGATCGTGCCGACGAGCGGCGTCGAGGCAAAGACTTGCCACAAAACGACCGCCGCGAGCGAGCCGAGCAGCGTGATGGTCATGAGGTTGTTGGCCGCTTTCTCGCCGCGCTTGCGGTCGGCAGCAAATTCCTTCGTCAAAATCGGCACCGCCGCGATGCACAGCGCGTAGCACATCGTCGTAAAGAGATAGAGCGTCGAGTTATAGGACGCGGTGTAGAGGTCCGCGTCGATGCCGGTGCCGAAGATATTGGCCTGCATCATTTCGCGCACCACGCCGAGGAGCTTGGCAAACAGCGTCAGCAGAAAGACGAAGCTGATCGCGCCCGCCGTGCGGACGCCCGATTTATCCTTCTTTTCCGTATTGTTTTGAGGGTCTTGCATGGTATATTTCCTCGATTTCTCCATGATCGCGCAGATCATTTTCTCGTTCGTGTCGAGCTTGCGCGAAAGCTTGGCCATATGCGATTCGACGCACTCCACCTGTTCCTTGCCCGTTTCGAGCACACGCTCGGCCTCGGGCATAAAGAGCTCCGCCGTGAAGTTCTCCTTCGTGCTCAGCTTGTCGAGCCCCACGGAGTTTAAAAACGCCGTGCACTTGGGGTCATACGAAATGCCGATGAGCGGCACGCCCATGATGGCGGCATAGATGAGCGAATGCAGGCGCACGCCGACGAGCAGGTCCATGTTGCCGATGATGGAGAGCATATCCTCGGAGAGGTACTTTTCATTCAGGCACACCGCCGTGTCATCGGGCAGCTGCGCCGCGATATGTCGGCAGACCTCGCCGTCCTCTTCATAGTGGAACGGGATGAGCACGGACTGCGCGTTGTACTTGTCCTTCATCATCTGGATGGAGCGCAAAAGCTCTTTGACAAAGCGGCTGTCTGTGTCCCGCTCACGGATAGCCCAGCCGACAGTTAGGCGGCCATCCAGCGAGACACCTGCCTTTCGCAGGATCTCCGCGCCGACATCGCCATCGGGCTTTTTCATGCGGATAACGGGGTCCGCCGTGATGACGACCTTGTCGCGCGCGATGCCGATTTCCTCCAAAAGCGATGCCGACCGCTCGTCGCGCACGACGATACCGTCCGCCCGCTTGAGCGCCGCCGCCGCGGCGCGGCGGTTGCCGGGGCGGTCGATGGGGCCGATGCCCTGGGAATAGATGAAGACCTTTTTATGGAAGAATTCCGCGCAGCGGATGATGGAGAGGTAATAGTGTAAGCTCTTGCTGCTCGTTACATCCTGCAAAAGGCTGCCGCCGCCGGAAATGAGCATGTCGCACTTTTTCACCGCGCGTAAAATCGCCACCGGCGACATGCGGTCCACCGCCTCGACGCCGTACTTTTCGCGCGTGGAGGTGGGATTGTGCGAGAGCACTGTGAGCGAGCAGTCGGGAATGTGCTCGCGCAGCGACGAGACGAGCGTGCGCAGGATGGACTCGTCGCCGATGTTGTCGAAGCCGTAATAGCCCGAGATCAGAATGTTAACCATTCGTCACCCCGCAGATCCTGCGCACAAGGCGGTAAATGAGCTCCGCCACAATGACCACGGCTGTGCCGATGAGAAGTCCGAAGAGGATGCCCCAGCCGGTGCGCAGCAGGCTCAGCAAAAACGGCGTGCGGATGTGCAGGAACGTGTTGACCACGCTGACAAGGCCGATGGTCATGCCCGTGCCGAAGATCATCGGCAGGAACTTCATTCTGCGGCGCAGCGACCAGATGAAAAGCATCAGCATCGGCCAGCCGACGATCATTTCCTTCGTGCGCGGGCGGGCAATGAGCGTATTTTCCAGGAAGTTGCGGAACGCAAGCTCCCTTGCCGACGTCGTGGTCGAGTTGCCGGTGCGGTACATATAGTAGGCGAACACCAGCAGCATGAACACCGCCGCCACCGCGATGACGACGATCGCAAGGAACCAGCCGAGTTTCATCGGCGTCTGCATCAGCTCGCCGAAATAGGCGTTGAATCGCTTGACGCGGTTCTTCTCCCCGCGCTGTCCCGCGTGGGCGAGGACGGCCTCGCGCGCGCCGGTCTCCTCATAGGCGTAGACCAGAAGATAGGCGAGCATGAAGAGCGCGATGGGGATAAGCTGCATGAGCTTGACGCCGCGGTACAGGTCGATCTCGAGAATATACGAGAGTTGCGAGAGCGCAGACGATGCGAGCAGCGACCCGCAGAATGCCGTCAGAATGGTCGCGATGGCTGTGCCAAGCGTAAAGCCAAGCAGCTTGCCGAACTTGATCTGCGGCTCGCTGCGTCTCTTTTCGAGCAGTACGCGGCACAAACCGACAGCGGCAATCGACGGCATCACGATACCGCCGGACATCGAAAGGATCAGGCGGAACATCGAGGGCTTCAGCACCGCGAGGCCGGCAAGGCCGAGCGCGCCGACGGCAAACAGGATCGTGCGCCAGCGCTTGCCGATAAAGAAGAATAGATCAAGCAGGATCACGATGAGCGCCGCCGTGCCGATGCCCTGCAGCACCTTGAGCGCCATGGACGGTGCTTTCAGCTCCATCGCGGGCACGGTCGCGTGCGTGTAGCCGAGGGGCTCCAAGCGCGCGTCGAGGTCCGTGAGCATCTGCTCATAGTCGGCAGGGTCGGTGATGTAGACCCACTTCTTCTCGTCAGCGTCCCAGCTGACATCGCTATCCGGCTCTAAGATCATCTTGAGGAAGATGATCTTGCAATTACGCTCGGCGATGGCTCTAAAGAACGTGTTCGTGATCTCCTCGGGGCCTTCGTAGCCGCAGTACTGATAGCGGTTCTGGATGTAGGCCCACTCGTTGAAAACGCGCACACCGCGATAGCCCGTGTTGTCGAGCAGTTCTTCAACGCCGGGCCAGACAAGGTTCTGGCTCTGGTCGTTCTGCTCCATCATGGCGACGCTCGCGCCGCTCTCGTTGAGATACTGCGTCAGAAGCTCCAGGCTCTCGTCATCCTCATAGCCGACGAGCTCGTCGCCGTTGTTCATAAAGTACGGCGCGTTGAAGTGCTTGAGCACTTCGATATAGGCCTCGGCAAATTTCGTGCCGTTCATGTTCTTTTCCGTCACAGAGCGCGGGATGATCTGGTAGCCGTGGCGCTCGAACAGCTCCACCGTGTCCGGCCAGATGCCGAGGCACAGGTCGAGCAGCTTTTCGCCCTTCATGCCGTTTTTCTGCTGCTGGATGAAGATGAAGCCGTGCTCGCCCTCCAGATACGTCTTGGCCTCAAAGTCCTCAAAACGGGCCTCGAAAGCGTTCAGGATCCACTCATAGCTCGCGGCGGTCTCCGTCCAGATGATCGCGTCGCTCACATCGGTGCTCTCACGCAGCCATTGCGCGACCTCGGCGGGGTACTGATCTTCCCATCCGTAGCTCTCCGCCGCCTTTTTCACGGTCATCGCGTGGACGGGGATGGCCGCGTTATTGTGCAGGTTGAGGGCGCTCGCCTCGCTGAGCGCGACCTTGTCGACGCCGAGCGACTTGAAGAGATCGATCCACTCGTCCTCTGACTGCGAGGATTGGCGCGCCATCGAGCGCATGCTGTTGTAGTCGAGGACGATGTCGTAATACTTGTTGCTCTCCTCCGCCTGCACACGCGAAATAAGCGGCACGAGCGAAGCGAGCAGGCCAATCAGCGCAATGACGGCCAGAATGCGGTTTCTTTTCAGTATGCTTTTCATTTGTATTCTCCTTGTGCGGTCTCCGCACTGTTTTTCTCGTTAAAGAGAGGCAAGCTCCACCGGCGTGCCGAGGACCTTGGAAAAGGTGTAGACCTTGGCGACATCTTCGATGTATTCCGCGCGCAGATATGCCTGCGCAAGGTCCTTCCCCACGGCGAGCACGCCGTGATTGGCGAGCGTGCAGCCGCCGCGGTCCCTGAGCGCGGGGATGGCGTTCGTGCCGACGGCCTCAGTCCCCGGCGCGGCGTAGTCCGCGCAGCGGATGTCGCCGCCCAAAAAGATGCGCGATTCGATCAACACCGCGGGGATGCTCTTCCGCACGACGGCAAACGCCGTGGCATAGGGTGAGTGCGTGTGGAAGACGGCGTTCGTCTCGCCATACGCCTTGTAGACCGCCGCGTGCATGCGCCACTCGCTCGATGGTTGCAATACCCCTTCGAGCACCGTGCCGTCGAGCTTTATGCGCACGATGTCCTGCGCGCGCAGCATGTCATAGCGCACGGACGTCGGCGTGATGAGCATTTCATCGGGCGCGACGCGGCAGCTCATGTTGCCGCTCGTGCCGGAAAACAGGCCCTCACGGAACGCTTCAAGCGATTTGTCCACGATCTCCTGACGAAGAATGTCCAGATTTTGTTCCATTCAGATCACCAGATTGTCCTTGCCGATGCTGCCGTCCGTAAAATAGCGGTGCAGATCGTAGGGAGAGTAGATACCAAGGTCGGTCACAACGCCCGAGACGAGATGCGGCGGCGTGATATCGAAGGCGGGATAGTAGCCCTTCACACCCTCCATCGCCGTGCGCACGCCCATGGCTTGGAGCGTGAAGTTCGGGTCGCGCATTTCGATGTGAATGCTGTCCACCGTCTCGTGTCCCTGATCGGGCGCGCCGGTGACAAAGTACGGGATGCCCATGTACTTGGCGACGATGGCGTTCTGGAACGTGCCGACTTTATTGACGACATGGCCGTCACAGCAGATGGCGTCCGCCGCGGTGGTGAAAACGTCGACCTTTTCGTTCTGCATGACGAACGCCGGCATATTGTCGGAGATGACCGTCACGTCAAAGCCCATGTCGTGGCAGACGGACGCCGTCAGGCGCGCGCCCTGAAAATACGGGCGCGTTTCGGGGCAGAACAGCCGGATGTTTTTGCCGCGGCTGCGGCACTCACGAAGCATCGTGCCGACGATGGTCTCGGCGAAGCAGTGCGTCATCACCGTTCCGTTGTCGGGGAACATATCGACTAAGTACGAACCGATCTTCGCCATTCTGTTATAGCGCACGTTGTTGAGCTCGATGGTCTTATTCTTGATGGCCTCGGCCACATTCTCCCCCGCTGAAAGCGCGCGCTCGGCCTCTTTCAGGCAGATGTCGCACAGAAGCGTCATGCGCTTTTGCGTCGTGGGGCGCGCGTGGGAAATGGTGTAAGCCGCTTTCTTGAGGTATTCCATCTGCTCGTCCGCCGATTTGCCGCGGCATTCCCACGCCGCGAGCGCCATGCCCATCGGCGCCGCCGTGTAGGGGCCCGCGCTCTGCGTCACCATGTCGGTGATGGCCTGCGCGACTTCCTGATGTGTGCGGCAGATGACAAATTCGACCTTTGCGGGGTAAATGCGCCGGTCTAAGATGCGCACCTCGCCGTCTTCAAACCACGCGACATTCTCGTAGCGCAGCAAAAAGGCGAGGTCTTTGTCCGCTCTCTCCATGTTTCTTCTCTCTCACTTTCTATAAAGGCGCTCAACGGCACGCTCCATGTCGGCGCGCACCTTGTTCTCGTCCAGCGTCTTGAATTCACCGTTTTCATATAAAATATTGCCGTCCACCATCGTCATGCACACGTCGCCCGCCTGCGCCGAGCAGGTCAGGAGCGCGGGCGTGTCGAAATTGGGATAGAGGTGGGGCTTGCTCAGATCAATGGCAATGATGTCAGCCTTTTTGCCGACAGCCAGCACGCCGGTGTCGTCGCGGCCCTGCAATTTTGCGCCGTTGACCGTCGCCATATCGAGCACCTCCTGCGTGGAGATCAGCGTCGGGTCGTTGTGATAGCCGTCGTGCATGATCTCAGCGAGGTGCATCTCCTCGAACATATTTAAATTGTTGTTGCTGGCCGTGCCGTCGGTGCCGAGCGTCACGTTGATGCCCTTGTCCATCATCTGGCGGATGGGGGCAAAGCCGCTGCCGAGCTTTAAGTTCGACGTCGGGTTGTGGATGACGCTGACGCCGTGGGCCTTCAGAATGTCCATGTCGCGCTCCGTCACCGCGACGCAGTGCGCCGCCGCCGTGGGCGAATCGAACGTGCCGAGCGATTCGAACCACTCCGTCGGCGTTTTGCCGTAGCGCTCGATGCACTCGCGCTGCTCGCGCGCGGTCTCGGCGAGGTGGATGTGCATGCGCCCGCCCTTTTCGCGGCAGAGGTCGCTGTACGCCTTGACGATATGGCTCTTGCAGGTATACTCCGCGTGGATGGAAAAGTCAATGTGAATGCGCCCGTCCGCCGCGCCGTGGTACTTTTCAAAAAGCGCGAGCGATTCGGGGATCTGCGTGTTCTGCTCCACGGTCTGGTTTTCGTCAAAGCACTGCACACAGCGGTTCAGGTTCGCCTTGATCCCCGCCTCTTCGACCGCCCAGACGGTCTCCTCGGGGAAAAAGTACATATCGGAAAAGCTCGTCGTGCCGCCCGCGATCATCTCGATCAGGGCAAAGCGGCTCGCCGCGGCGATATCCTCGCGCACGAGCTTGTCCTCGATCGGGAAAATGGCCTTGAAGAGCCAGTCCTGCAAAGGCAGTCCGCTGCCGATGCCGCGCATCAGCGTCATGGCGATATGGCTGTGGCAGTTGATGAGTCCCGGGGCAAGGAGCCTGCCGCTCATGTCCTTTTCAAGGTCATAGGTCTTTTCGGGTTTTTCCTCACCGATATAGTCGATCTTCGCCTCATCGACGCCGAGATAGGCGCCGTGCAGCGTTTCATATCCGTTTTCCTTGCGCAGCAGAATGTCCGCGCCTTTCAAGAGTGTTCTCACAAAAGAGCCTCCTATCTGCATTTTATCTCATTATGCAGTCTATCACGCGTGCTTTCAGATTGCAACGGGCAAAAGGATTAAGTTTTTCCATATTGCTGACCATGTCGACAAAAAATTCTCATTTTGCAAGCTCAACTACTTAAAATTTCACTATTGAATTTCCTAATATGCCTGATTATAATTAGCGCATACTTTTTCTTAAGGAGTGAAACCGGTATGAGCAAAGTCTATATCCCGCAGGACTACCACACCCCGCTGTCTGTCTATGAAATGCAGCGCGCCATCGAATTCATCAAGAGCAATTTTCAGGTCAATCTGAGCAATGCCCTCAATCTCCGCCGGGTTTCTGCTCCGCTGTTCGTGGATGAAAATTCTGGTCTGAACGACAACCTCAACGGCGTCGAGCGTCCCGTCTCCTTTGACATTCCCGACGTCGGCACCAATGCTCAGGTCGTTCATTCGCTGGCCAAGTGGAAGCGTCTTGCGCTCAAGCGCTACGACTTCAAGGTCGGCAAGGGCCTGTTCACCGACATGAACGCCATCCGCCGCGACGAAGAGGTCGACAACCTCCACTCCATCTATGTGGACCAGTGGGACTGGGAAAAGGTCATCTCCGCCGAGGATCGCAACGTCGCTTATCTCAAGCGCACCGTGCGCGATATCGTCTCCGCCGTCAGCGAGACGAGCAGCGCGCTGAATGTCGCTTTCCCCTCCCTGCACACCAAGCTCCCCAGTGAGGTCTTCTTCATCACCACGCAGGAGCTCGAAGACCTCTATCCCGACCTGACACCCAAGCAGCGCGAGGATGAGATCTGCAAGAAGAAGGGCGTCGTCTTCCTGATGCAGATCGGCAAGATCTTAAAGTCCGGCATCAAGCACGACGGCCGCGCCCCCGACTATGACGATTGGGAGCTCAACGGCGATATCCTCTACTGGAACGAAGTGCTCGGCCATGCGTTCGAGATCTCTTCCATGGGTATCCGCGTCGACCCCAAGTCCCTCGACTCCCAGCTGACGATCGCCGGCTGCGACGACCGCCGCGCGCTCCCCTTCCACAAGATGCTGCTGAATGGCGAGTTGCCCCTGACCATGGGCGGCGGCATCGGCCAGAGCCGCCTGTGCATGCTGCTCATCGGCACCGCGCACATCGGCGAGGTACAGGTCTCCCTGTGGGACGAAGCCACGCGCAAGACCTGCGAGGATGCGGGCGTCATGCTGCTGTAAAGCATATTTTAATTTGTCACCATTCTTTTTTCTCTTTTTCTCAATGTAGCACAAAAGCCGGCAGGTCCTCCTCCCCGTCGGCTTTTGTGCGCTCTTCTGCCACTTTCCATCCACTATCCATCGGCGCAAAGCAAAACAGCAGCACAAAGAGGGCGCTTCCCAGCTTGGGAAGCGCCCTCGTTCTTATTTTTCACAGCGCAGGCGGTAAACGTCACAGCTGTCCGCGCGGCCCTCATACGAAAAGCCGTGCCTGCGCGCGATGTGCGCGCTCGCCGTCTGTTCGGGGACACATTCGATCACAGCGTCCTTCCCCTCCCGCCGCGCAAGCGCGGTCAGAAGGTCCGTCATTTCGTCCGCATAGCCCTTGTGCCAAAAGGCAGGCTTGAGCACCCAGCCGAGCTCCCGGCTGTACTCGTCATAGTCGTGGTAGATGGCGTAGCCGAGAAATTCTCCCGCCATATTCTCCGCGGCATAGATGAGCGGCGGCTCGGAAAGTCCCGCCTGCTCCAAAAAGTGCTCGGCCTGCGCGCGGTTAAACGGCGGCTCCAGCCAGCGCATCACCGCTTCATCCGAGAGCAGGGCGTATAATTCGTCCGCGTCCTCCCGCCGCATCATCCGCAGGCGGACGCGCGCCCCCTCCGTCAGGATCATCCCCTGTGGTGCTTGCCGCGGAACGTCATCTCCGGATTTTTGACGCTCACGACCGTGTTGGGCGCGACCGACGAGGTCAGAAACGCGTTGCCACCGATGACGACATTGTCGCCGATCTCCGTCGCACCGCCAAGCAGCGTGGAGTTTGCGTAGATGACGACGTTGTTGCCGACCTTCGGGTGGCGGCGCACATTCGGGTTCGTCGCCATACCCGCGGGCGAGAGCGCGCCGAGCGTCGCGCCCTGATAGAGCTTGACGTTGTCGCCGATGATCGTCGTCTCGCCGACGACGACGCCCGTACCGTGGTCGATGAAGAAGTATTCGCCGATCTTCGCGCCGGGGTTGATGTCGATACCGGTCTGCGAGTGCGCGTATTCCGACATCATGCGCGGGATCATCGCGACCTTCTTCTCATACAGCTCGTGTGCGATGCGGTAGATGAAGATGGCGAACATGCCGGGGTACGAGAGCAGGACCTCCTCCTTGCTGTAAGCCGCAGGATCGCCCTCAAAGTTCGCCGACAGGTCCTTGAGCAGCAACTCCTGAATGGCAGGGATGCGCTCGATGAATGCCGTGCTGATCGCATAGGCCACTTCGCAGTTCTCGTCGCACTCCGGCATCGTCAGCGTGATCTGGCGCGTCAGCTTTTCGTGGATGTGCTCCATCAAAAGCGCGCTGTATTGCTCCGGCGGCAGCTTTAAGAGGTCGCGGTCGCCGTAGTAAACAGGGAAAATGAGCTTCTGACAGTCGCGGATGATCTCGATGACCGCATTACGGTTGGGCATGCGCAGCGCATCGCCGTACATGGGGATCTGAGAGCTCTTGTAGTTCGCCGTCATGCGGTCAGCCGCCGCATGGATGACGGTGTTCTTTTTTGCTTTGTCCATAGCTAATCCTCGCAATCTATCAGAAACAGTCATATTACAATTAGAAAATGATTATAGTATCTCCCCGCGTCAAAATCAAGTATTTCCTCTGCAAACGCCTCAGAAATATACACCTCCGCGCGGGAATTCAGCCGAAAAACGTGTCCATTCATTTTTTTCATTTGCATCCCGCGTGCTTTTGCTTTATGCTGTTTTTATAGGGACGCTTCGCATTAGATGTGCCCCAAGCAGCAAACAATCCACCGCAGGAGGATCAAAATATGAAAGCAAAGGTTTATTTTTCCGAGCAGATCACGCCGGAAAAGGTCGTGGAGCTCTACAAGGCCGTGGGTCTCGAGCTGCCCGGTAAGGTCGCCGTCAAGGTTCACTCCGGAGAACCGGGCAACCAGAACTTTCTGACGCCCGAGTTCTGGCAGCCGATGGTCGAGGCCGTACACGGCACCATCGTTGAGTGCAACACCGCCTATCCCGGCGAGCGCAACACGACCGACGCCCACCGCCGCACGATGATCAAACACGGCTGGAGCAAGCTCTTCGATGTCGACATTCTCGATGCCGAGGGTCCCGATCTTGAGCTCCCCATCCCAAACGGCAAGCGCATCCAGAAGAATCTGGTCGGCAAGAATATCAAAAATTATGATTCCATGCTCGTTCTTTCCCACTTCAAGGGCCACCCGATGGGCGGCTTCGGCGGCGCGCTCAAACAGCTCTCCATCGGATGCGCGTCCAGCGCAGGCAAGGCGAACATCCACGGCGCGGGCAAGCCCGAAGAGATGTGGACGACCGAGCAGAATGCCTTCCTTGAGTCCATGGCCGACGCGGCGGAGTCCGTCGTCAAGCTTTTCGACGGCAAGATCGTCTACATCAACGTGATGAAGAACATGTCCGTCGACTGTGACTGCTGCGCCGTGGCGGAGGACCCGTGTATGAAAGATATCGGCATTCTCGCCTCCCTTGACCCCATCGCCATCGACCAGGCGTGCCTCGACCTCGTCTACGCGTCCGACGATCCGGGCCGCGACCACCTCGTTGAGCGCATCGAGAGCCTCAACGGCGTCCACACCGTGGAGGCCGCCGCCGAGCTCGGCTTCGGTTCGAGAGAGTATGAGCTAATCGAGCTCTAAGAAAAATCGCAACGAAAAAGGCGATGGCCGTACGGCCATCGTCTTCTCTTATTTTCATTTACTTGATGAACCAGATGTCCATATCGACGTTGCCCTTGATGCCGTCCACGCTGCCCTTGGATGAATACTGCCACATGGCAAAATCGTAGTAGAACGAGGGCGCGTCCACATCGTAGCGCGCGTACCACAGCGGGTAATCCATGACCTCGCTGAGGTCATACTTGACATAACCTGCGTAGTCGGTGATGTAGATCATCGGGTCGTAGCCCGCGTCCTTGATGATCTTGCAGAAGGCGTTCGCCGCAGCGCAGAGCACGCCGGTCTCGATGCCGTAGGTGCGCGCCTCCCTCTTGCCGATGACCTCCCAGTCGAAGACGACGGGGCCGGTAATGTTGTGTCCGCGCAGCTTGTCGAGCACGTGATAGGCCTCCTCCTGCGCCTCTGCCACACTTACAGCCTGTGAGAAGAAGTAAGCGCCCACCTGAAGGCCCGCTCTCGCCGCGCCGTCGGCATACTCGTCAAACTTCGTGTCGTCATAGATCGCGCCCACAGTGTAGCCGCGGCCGCCCACGCGCGCGATGACAAAGTCCACATCAGTGCGCGCGACCGCGTTCCAGTCCACATCGCCCTGATACTGCGACACGTCGATACCGACGCGCGTGCGCACGCTGGGATCGTTGTAGGTCATGATGCTGCCGTTCTTGACGAACGCAGACTGATTATAGGTGTTCGTCGGCACACCCTCGAGCACATCGAGCGTGTAGTCCTTGTAGTAGATCTTCTGCTTCTGGTCGAGCGAGCTGAGCTGATAGATGCGGTAAACGATCGTCGCCACCTCCGCGCGCGTGATGCTGCTGTTGGGGTAGAAATACGTCAGGTCGCCGACCTTCGTGCCGATGAACACGCCCGCTTCACAGAGCGCCGTCACATAGCCGTCGTTCACGTCGGCAAAGGGAGAGGTCGTGTTGGATGCGCCATAGCCCAGCGCCTTGGCCGCAAAGCGCGCCACATCGAGGCGACTGATGCCGTTGTCAAGCTGATAGTCGCTGTAATTCTGCGCGGCAAAGCCCATGGAATAGGCGTAGGTCGCGTAGCCGCTTGCCCAGTGCGCCGTGCTGGGCTTCTGCTCCTTGTGGCCGGTCGAGAGCAGCACGAGCTTGAGCATTTCGCCCGTGCTCGTGGGACGGTTGGGGGCAAACGTGCCGTCGCCGTTGCCGCCGACGATGCCCTGCTCGCTCAGCTCCATGACATAGTTATAGAACCAGTCGGACTTGTTGACGTCGGTATAGGTCTTGCCGGTGTAGCTCGTCGCCGTCCACTGCGCCGTGACGACCGCGTTGCCGTTCACGATGCTGTTTTCCGTGATGGTCTTGCCGTCGCTCGTCCGGAAGCCGGCAAAGCCGTAGCCGAGCTTTTCCGCTTTGGGGAAGCTACCGTAGGTCTTGCCGATCTCGTAGACGGCAAAGTCCGTCTCGTAGGACGTACCGCTTTCCATATTGATGATGAGATACGCAAACTCGTTCTCCGCCGCGCGGGTGCCGTCATCTAAATAAATGGCAGCCTCCTGCAGGCGGCGGTCGGCAAGGCCCGCCTGGGCCTGTCCGCCGGAATGGCACCATTCGCCGAACGCATGCGCCACTTCCAGGCGCGTCGCGTCCTTTTCGCCGCGGGCGATCTTGACCAAGTCGCTCGTGCCGCTCATCCAACCGGTGCCGAAATTGTAGCTGAAGCAGATCAGCGCGTCGAACTGCCCCTGCGTGGGCGTGACGTCGTAGCGGCCAAAAAAGTCGTTGAGCTTGGCCTCATACGCCTCGACCTTGCTCATCAGAAGAAGCTCCGCCTCTTCGCGCGTGATGCCCTCGGGATAATCCTCGGCACCGCACTCCGTGCCGTAGCCGATGTACCACTTGCCGCCGGAGGAATACTTCTCCGCGCGGAAGCCCTCTTCCTCCTCGATCTGCGCAATGGCCGCGTCGCCCGCGCGCATCAGCCGATTGCTCGCCATCGCGGCGGGCACGCAGAGCTGCATGGCAAGGCACAGCGCCAGAAGCACGGCCAGCGGCGTTCTCTTTCTCATGTTCTGCTTCATCTCGTTTCTCTCCTTTTGCCGGAATCGGGCGAAAACGCCCACTCTCTAAAATGTCTTTTTATGATACCATAGGTTTACATAAGAATCAACCAAAAAGCGCAAAAAATGCCGCCCCGTGTCGAACCGGGCGGCATTTTCGTTATAGCAGCGCGTCGAAGAGCGCGTCCATATTATCGTCGGAATACTCGACCTCCGCGCTGTACAATCGGCAGAGCTCGATCTGGTCCTCCACCGTGAACTCGCCGTGCAGCAAAAGGTGCAGCGCACCAAGCGAGAAAAGCAGCCGGACAGACAGCACGGCGAACGCCGCCTTGCTGCTCACGTCCCCGTCGACGAGCGCCGTCGGCACGTGACGATAGAGGAAGTAGACGAGCAGCTGCTCATACTCCGTCTCGCGTCCTTTCATGTGCGCGGCAAAATCGTCGAGCGGCAACTCATCTGCGTGCTCGCGCAGCGCTTCCAAAATGCCCGTCCACACCTCGTCCATACGCTCGAGCGAGAGATAAAACTCTGCCCACTGCGCAAGCGGGACGTCCGGCACGTGTGCACCGCAGGCCGATAAAATCTGCTCTATTCGCCGCTCGATCGGTTCCTCACGGTTTTGCGCAAGGGTGAAAAGGCGGTCGCGCAGCGTGAGCAGCGCCGTCTCCTCTTCATCAAGCTCGCCTTCGCCCGTCGTGACAAGCATTGTTTTCTCCGGCCTGGTCAGAATGAGCCGCGCGGCCTCCTCGCAGCAGAGGCCAACGCCGATCTCCGTGCGCTCCGAAAAAAAGCTGCGGTAGCGCGGGTGGTCGGTGCAGATCTGGCAGAGCATACCCTCCCCGCCGTATAAAATGAGATCGCAGAGGTTTTTACCGTTCAAAAACGGGCAGCGCTCCTGCTCGCCGAGGAGAAAGTGCGGCATCTCGCCGCTGCGGTCGATACATTTATGCAGGCGCTCGCCCATCTCGCCGCCGATCTGATCGTAGGCGGCGAGAGAATCCTCGTCCACGTCGATCTCCCAGCCGATGCAGCAGTTGTGTCGGCAGCGGTCGGCGATGCAATGGAAAAGCGGATAATAGTCCGGATAAGCGTTCTGCACGGCGGAGTCCTCCTATAGTCGGTGCTGCGCGGTCATAAATCGCGCGCTGCTTCATTATAAATCTCGCAGGCGCGCATTGCAATGAATTTTCTCCTTGCCGCCGTGAAAGAGATATGATATAGTAAAATATATGCGGGCATGATGAAATTGGCAGACATGCGAGATTTAGGTTCTCGTGCCGCAAGGCGTTGGGGTTCAAGTCCCCATGCCCGCACCATTTCCCAAATTTCAGAGCGCATCGCTCCGCGATGCGCTCGTTTTGGTATTCCGGCACTTTGGTCTAACATTTTTAGTTTTAAATCAGCTCTTCACAAAGGAGGTGCGCCATGCAGAAGGTCACGCTCGGCATTCTCGCCCACGTCGACTCGGGAAAAACGACCCTGTCCGAGGGGCTTTTATACGCCTCCGGCGCACTGCGGAAGCTCGGCCGCGTCGACCACGGCGACGCCTTCCTCGACACCGACGCGCTCGAGCGCGAGCGCGGCATCACGATCTTTTCCAAGCAGGCAATGCTGTTTGCGGGCGATAAGGAGTTCACGCTGCTTGACACGCCGGGCCACGTCGATTTCTCCGCCGAGATGGAGCGCACGCTGTCGGTGCTCGACTACGCAGTGCTCGTCATCAGCGGCAGCGACGGCGTGCAGAGCCACACGCGAACGCTCTGGCGCCTGCTCACGCGCTACGAGGTGCCGACGTTTCTTTTCATCAACAAGATGGACTTGGCGGGCGCGGACAAGGACGCGCTTCTGCGCCAGCTCACGGCGACACTGAGCGCGGAATGCGCCGATTTCTCCGCATCGCAGGAAACGCGCGACGAAGCGCTCGCCCTCTGCGACGAGGCGGCGCTCGAGCAGCTTTTGGAGCGTGGAAAAATCGACGACGCTCTGATTGCTGAGATGGTCAAAAACCGCAAGGTCTTCCCCTGCTTTTTCGGTTCGGCGCTCAAGCTGGACGGCGTGGAGGACTTTCTCACCGCGCTCGCGTGCTTCACGCGCGAGCCGGTCTATCCGAAGGAATTCGGCGCAAAGGTCTTCAAGATCTCGCGCGACGCGCAGGGCGCGCGGCTCACGTGGCTCAAGGTCACAGGCGGCGCGCTGCGCGTGAAGGCACCTCTCACCTATCGCGCGCAGAATCAGGACTACAATGAAAAGGCCGATCAGCTGCGGCTTTACTCCGGCGTCAAATTCCGCGCGCTCGAAGAGGCGGGCGCGGGCAGCGTCGTCGCCGTCACGGGCCTCAGCCACAGCTATGTTGGTCTCGGCCTCGGCACGGAGGCGGAGGCGTCCGCCCCGCTTTTGCAGCCGGTTTTGACCTATCAGCTCATTCTACCCGACGGTGCGGACGCGCACAGCGCGCTTATAAAGCTCCGCGAGCTTGAAGAAGAGGACCCGATGCTGCGCATCGTCTGGGACGAGCGCTACGGGCAGATCCACGTGCAGCTCATGGGCAAAATTCAGCTCGAAATTCTGCGCCGCCGCATCCTCGACCGCTTCGGCCTCGACGTGACCTTCGGCGAGGGCAGCATCGTCTATCGCGAGACCATCGCCGCCCCCGTCCTCGGCATGGGACATTTCGAGCCCCTGCGCCACTATGCGGAAGTACAGCTTCTAATAGAGCCGCTTCCGCGCGGGGCGGGCATCCAGCTTGCGTCAAACGTGCCGACGGACGCGCTTGACCTCAACTGGCAGCGGCTGATTTTCACCCATCTTTTAGAGCGCGAGCACGCGGGCGTGCTGACCGGCTCACCGTTGACGGATGTGAAGTTCACACTTGTCGCGGGCCGCGCGCATCTGAAGCACACCGAGGGCGGCGACTTCCGTCAAGCGACGTACCGTGCCGTGCGGCAGGGCTTGATGCAGGCGGAAAATGTGTTGCTCGAGCCGTATTACGACTTCCGTCTCGAGGTGCCCGCCGAGTGCGTCGGCCGCGCGATGACCGACCTCCAGAACATGGGCGGCACCGTCGAACCGCCGCAGAACGAGGGGGAAAACGCCGTACTCACGGGCTATGCGCCGGTGCGCACGCTGCGCGACTACTTTGCCGACGTCGCGGCCTACACCCGCGGCCGCGGACAGCTCTCCTGCGCCGTGCGCGGGTATGAGGCCTGCCAAAATCAGGACGAGATCGTCGCGTCCCTTGGCTACGACGCCGAGCGCGACACGGATAATCCCGCGTCCTCCGTCTTCTGCGACCACGGCGGCAGCATCACGGTCCCGTGGAATGAAGTTCCCGCGCATGTTCACTGCGACAGCGGCATCCGCCTTGGTGAAGAGGCCGTCGAAGAAGCGCCCGCGCCGCTGCCCCGACGCGGCATCGGCGCAGGCGGCGCATATGCCGAGGACCAGGAATTGCAGGACATTTTCGAGCGCACATACGGCAAGGTCGAGCGCCGCGCGTTCGAACCGAGCAAAAAGCCCGCGCGCACCTCGCTCGCCGATCACTATGACGTCACGATCCACTCAGAGGACACGGAATATCTGCTCGTCGACGGCTACAACATCATCTTCGCGTGGGACGAGCTCCATCGGCTCGCCGCGCAGGATGTCGCCGCGGCGCGCGGCGCGCTGATCGACATTCTCGCCAACTATCAGGGCTTTCGCAAATGCCGCGTCATCGTCGTGTTCGACGCCTATAAGGTCAAGGGCAACCCCGGCAGTGTGCAGACGGTGCACGGCGTCAAGGTCGTCTACACGAAAGAGGCTGAGACTGCCGACACCTACATCGAGCGCGTGACCTACGAGCTGCGCCGCGAACGCCGCGTGCGCGTGGCGACGTCCGACGGCCCCGAGCAGGTCATCATCCTCGGCCACGGGGCGCTGCGCGTCTCTGCCCGCGCGTTCCATGCCGAGGTCGAAGCCGCCGAGGGGCAGATCAGCGCTGTGCTGCAACGCCTGACGAACCGTCCGCGCAGCGAACGCACCATCAGAAACAACGTAAAGCTCAAGCAATAATTCAGTCAAAAAGCGGCGGCTTCCCTCGCCTCCTAATAAGAAAACATAAGCAAGTCAGTAAAATCAATGTTTTCAAAGGCAGGGAACACGGTACGAAGTCAAAAAATCTCATACTGACAGGCAGGGCGCTGATTTTCACATCAGTGCCCTTTTCCTGTCCCCACGCCATAGGCAGCCGCCCTATGGCGTTTTTTCATATCCGTGCCTATACCCACCCGAAAAATGTATCAATTAGGGCGCGAAAACCTCTGTTTTTTCCTCTCAGAGCGCCGCTTAAAGGGCGGCGTGGGTGTTTTCCCATGGGAAGCGTCCGGGAGGCAGGACAGGGGCTTTTTTGCGTCAAAATCAACACTTTTCAAAACCAGAGAAAGGAGGCGCGGATATGGCAGTTTTCCGCATCGAAAAGACCAGAGATTACACGGTCATGTCCAACTATCACCTGCGGGACAGGTCGCTGTCCCTGAAAGCGAAGGGGCTGCTGTCCCTCATGCTGTCGCTGCCGGAGGACTGGGACTATACCATGAAGGGGCTTGCCCGCATCTGCAAGGACGGCATCGACAGCATCAGCGGCGGCATCCGGGAGCTGGAGGCGCACGGCTATCTCGTCCGGGCGCGCGTCCGCAACGAGAACGGGCAGCTTGGCTCCATCGAGTACACCATCCTGGAGCAGCCGAAGGAGCCGACACAGACGCCCGCGCCTGTTCGGGAAAAACCTATACGGGAAAATCCAATACAGGTGAAGCCAATGTTGGATGCCCCAATTCAGGAGAACCCCGCCCAATTAAATAAAGAAGAATCAAGTAACTATCCATCAAGAACAGATTTATCAAATACGAAGATATCAAGTCCTATCCCATCAAGTCCCCCAGCCCCCAGGGAGCGGATCGGACAGGACGGGATGCGAAAGCGGGAAAGCTATCGGGCATTGATTTTGGAGAACATCGAATATGACGTTCTCTCGCAGAACGTCCAGTTGGATAAAGACCGACTGGACGAGCTGGTGGAGCTCATGGTGGATACCGTCTGCTCCAACCGGGAGATGATCCGTATCGCCGGGGATGACTACCCCGCCGAGGTGGTGAAGTCCCGGTTCTTGAAGATCGACAGCTCCCACATCGAGTATGTGCTGGAACGGATGCGGGAGAACACCACCTATGTCCGCAATATCAAGAAATATCTGCTGGCGGCGCTGTATAACGCGCCGGTCACGATGGACAGCTATTACACATCCCTTGTCAGCCATGACCTGTACGGCAGCGGAGATCAGAGCCTGCAAATAAAAAGTCAAGCCCCAATTGAAAGAAGGGTTCAATCGGGACTTGAGTAAAAAGGGTATCGCCATCTTCCGCAGATACGCGCCGTACCGATGTGTGGGGAGCTGCGCCATCTTTTCATCTATGAGCCGCTTTTCCTCCTCCGTCACATAGAACTTCATCTGAATGTTCCGCTTTCGGTTTGCCATGCGCCGCCTCCGCTCTTTATAAGGGTTTGGGACTATCCCAACAAGTAGTTTTGACTGTTCGGGCAAGGGACCTGAACAGCGCAAAATCCGCAAGCGGGTACTCGCTTGCTGTGCTTGCTGACTACTCTGTGCTCCTGTTTTCCCCCTCTACCCATACTACAATCTGAACAAGGCGTTTTGGCCAGATTTCGGAGGATTTTTCAAAAAAATCAACCTTATCCGCAACTTTTCTCTGAACACTTCGCCGGACGCCTTGTGTTTCTTCGGATATTCATATATAATGTATTGTGTTGAGTATTATCCATGCGGAGGTACGGTATGAACGGGATCAAGGGCTATATCTCCATTCGGGAGGTGTCCTACCGTTGGGGCGTGTCAGAGCGGCGGGTCAACCAATATTGCGCCGAGGGGCGGATCCCCGGCGCGTCCCGGTTCGGGCGCTCATGGGCGATCCCGGAAAATGCGGAAAAGCCGTCCGACCCGCGCTTTCAGGAACAGCACCGCGATCCCGACAGGACAAGCATCTGACGGATACCCCTCTGCATTTTAGCATCCGCAAAAAGGAAGTGAACGCTATGACCTGCGATGAGAGCTTGTATCGCCAATATCTGAGCGGCGATGACGAAGGGCTTAATGCCCTGATGAAAAAATACGGTGACCCCCTGACCCTGTATATTGACGGCTATCTGCACGACGTTCACGAGGCGGAGGAGCTGATGCTGGATGTTTTCGCCTATCTGTTCACAAAAAAACCGAAGATACGGGACGGCGGCTTCAAGGCGTATCTCTATAAGGCCGCGCGCCACATGGCACTGCGCCATAAGAGCAAACGAAAGCCCCTGTTCAGTCTGGACGAGCTGACCGGCGAGCCGGACGGGCAGCTGCTGGCGGTGGAGGTCATCCGGACGGAGGAACGAAACCGCATCCTGCATTTCTGCATGGATGAAATGAACCCGGACTATCGGGAAGTCCTCTATCTCACCTATTTTGAGGATATGAGCTACGCGCAGGCGGCGGAGGTCACAGGAAAAACGGTAAAACAGATCACCAACCTGGTGTATCGCGGAAAAGAGAGCCTGCGAAGGCTGCTGGAACGGGAGGGGATCACAAATGCGGAGTCATGAGGAGCGCGTTGCGGAGACGAAGCGGCGCATCGCCCAAATTGAGCGGGAGAAACGGCGGCGGCGCAATACGATCACCATGGCTTCCGCCGTGGCGGCGTGCCTCGCGCTGCTCATCGGCGCGTCCCTCGCCATGCCCGGCATCGCCGCAAATATCCAGACAGGCGACTATTCCGACTTTGAAACGGCGGCAAGCATCTTTCACGGCGGCGCGGCTTTGGGATACATCGTCATCGGGCTTTTGGCGTTTTTACTCGGCGTGTGTGTGACCGTTCTGTGCTTCCGGCTGCGGCAGATGAACCGGGAGGACGATCAGAACAAAGAACGCGAGGGGATTCATGGAGCTGATTGAGAACCTGCTGCAATTGCTGACCACGTTCGTCGGCGCGCTGCTTTCGGGCATATCCTACCGGAAAAGCGGACGACAGGCATATTTCCTGCTGCTGTGCTTCTACGGCTGCTTTGCCCTTGGCGCGCTCTACTGGACGCTGTATCTGCTGCTGTTCGATACCACACCGCGGGTCTTTTATGTCTCGGAGTTCGGCTGGGTGGCCAGCCTCATCTTCCTGCGCATTTTGCAGGCCACTTTGACGGGAGCAGATGAACGCGCCTTCCGCTGCCGCAGGGCGTGGCTTGCGCCTGCGTTCGGTGTGCCGCTGCTGGCGTTCTACTGCATCTTCGGGGATATTCTCTCCAACCTGATCTGGTGCGGCATGATGATATGGCTCTCCTTCTGCGCCATACGGGGGTTTTCTTATGCGAAAACGCAGACGGGCGCGGCGCGGAATATGCGGTACTTCCACATCGGCGTGCTGTGCTTTGCGTTCGCGGAGTATCTGCTCTGGACGGTGGGCTGCTTCTGGCCGGAAACCTCACCGGCAAGCCCCACCTTCTGGTGTGATATGCTGCTGACGCTTGCGATTCTGGGGCTGCTGCCCGCCACGAGAAAGGCGGTGGCTGCATGACCTACATCGAGAATATTTTTATCTGCATGGTGTCCCCGCTGCTGGTGGCCGCTTTGTGCATGGGCAGGCGGCAGCTTCGCTTCTTCCTGTTCTGCATTGCCGGGATGGGGGTGTGCCTGCTTTCGGCCTATATCAACACCTTCCTCGCGGCGGTATGTCAGGCGGACGCCCTTGCCGCCACGGCGGAGATTGCGCCGGTGGTGGAGGAAATGATGAAGCTGCTGCCGCTGGTGTTCTATCTTCTGGTATTCGAGCCGGAGGGGGATAAGATTAAGCCCGCCGCCATCACGGTCGCCCTCGCCTTCGCCACCTTCGAAAATGTGTGCTATCTGATCCAAAACGGCGCGGACCGCTTCTCCTTCATCTTCTTCCGTGGCTTCGGCACGGGCGCGATGCACGTCCTCTGCGGCTTGATCGTCGGCGGTGGCCTTGCATACACGTGGCAGCGGACGTGGCTGAAGATCGCAGGCACCTGTGGGCTGCTGGGCGCGGCCATCACCCTCCACGCCATCTACAATCTGCTCATCGCCTACGGCGGCGCGGCGCAGTATGTGGCCTACGCCCTGCCGGTGCTGCTGGTGGCGGTGGGAAAGCTGTCCGCTTTCCGCTTATCGCGGAGAAAATAACCGAACATTCCCTCCTTGAGAGCTGCTTTTTGGCGGCTCTCAAATTTTTTGAAAAATTTTGCGTTTTGGGTGAGAGTTTTTTCGATTTTTTGTACCTATATAAGTGAAAGGGTTTTTAGGCCACAGTTTCAGACAAACCGGAAAGGGGGTTCAAACGAAATGTACGATACCGCAAGACGGGTCGCACTCGTCAAGCAGCGGGTGCGGGAAAACACTCGCCGACGGCAGCGGCGCGGCATCTATGGACTGAGCGCTATGTGTATGCTGCTGTTCGCGGCACTGATGCAGGCGGCGGGCACGGTCGTCGGGCCGGGGCAACCGGAAGCATGGGGCGTGTTCGGCGCGATGCTGCTGCGGGAGGACGCAGGCGGCTATGTGCTGGTAGGCGTTGTCTCCTTTGCCGCGGCGGCAGCGTTCACCGCGCTGTGCTTCCGGCTCAGAAACAGAGAAAACCAGAAAAAAGACGGGGCGGACAAACTGAACCGACACGAACAGGAGGAGAAAAGCCAATGAAAAAACGAATACTTAGCATACTGCTCGTTTGCTGCATGGTGCTGACCATGCTGCCGACAGCGGCGTTTGCAGCGGTGAGCGATTCGCTGGGCAACACACCCAAGGAAAATCAGGCGATTTTGGAGCAGCTCTCCGCCCTGACTGGCGGCAGCAGCGACCAGGTGCTTTCCATGCTGAACGCTTTGGGGCTGCTGGATGAAGACGGCAATTTCAAGGTGGATCAAACCATCACGCTGGACGGCCGGGTGTTGACACTGGCGGCTGTCATGGAGCTGCTGGAAAATCCCGCCACGGATCTCACCCGTATAGCTGACGTGGATGGGACTCCGGTGGCGCTGGGCGATTTGAAGACCATGATCCAAATCGAACAGGAGCTGCAGCGGATCAAGGACACCTATTTCTCCGGCAGGGAGTTTGCCGGGGAAGCTCTGGAGAATCTCAATAGCCTGATGGAGCAGCTGGAGCTGCAGGGCATCAGCTTGCGGTATTCCGCCTCTGCCACAAAGCCTGAGGGCGTTGAGACGGTGGATATGCGCGGCATGATGAGCCAAACGCTGGGGAATCTCGCAAACAACACCTGGAACTCCGGGCCTTTTACTGTATACAGAGGAAAACCGGCCGGCTTTTCCTACCGCATTCAAAAAGGCCAGCTCAGCGATTATATCACCGGTGTGGAGGTCTCGATAGGCGAGACGAGTGAGGTCGTTGAGCAAAGCGACGGGTCCTACAGGCTGACCTATGCGGTAGACGGCTACAGTTTAGGTGGTCAGAAAATCACTGTCAAGGTTACAACCAAAGGAGCCTTGTACAATGATACTTATTCCTATGGCGACCTGCTGGGGATGATTGAATTTTACGATGCGGAAAATCTGGTGTTCTATGACGGCGCCGCTTATGCCGACCACTGTCAGCTCAAGCTAATAAAGACGGTTGGCGTCCCCACAATACAAACATCAATGACCGCGCCGAACTATGTTGAAGAAGTCAAAAATACAACCGTATTATATGATGATTTGTTTATTCCTTTGCTGGCAGAAAGTTACACTGGCGGCAGTGCCGACAATTCGAACTTCGTTGCGCTAAGCAATACCATCAGAATTCTGGATGGCGCTCGCAACTCGGTGCTTCCCGTCGGCTCCGACCCATTTTATCAACCATACCAAATCGACGCCAGCATCGAGTTTAACTGGAGTACCAGCGTAGCTGCCTATACTGGCCCTGCGCCGTATGGCTGGTATAAAAACCAGCCCTTTGCCCCGTTCTATCTGACGGAGTACAAGTTCAATGGAAGCACTCTGGAGCTCAGCAGCGACAGAACGAGAGCGCTGGGCTGTACGATTAACAAGGGCGAAACGGTCAACATCTCCCTGCAGTCTACCACGCAAAACAGAGGGGATCAGCAGTACTGGCTACCCTTCCGACTGTATCTGAAGAATGTAAATGGAGATATCCAAAATTCCACCACCACCGCCAAGACCAGCGGCGTCCACGCCGAGCTGTTGGACACGGACGCCCCCACCATTCAAAGCGTCACGGCCCCGGCGGGAACCTATGCCAGCGGACAGCACGTGCCCATCACAGTTACCTTTAGCGAGTTCGTGGATCTTAGAAACGCCAGCGTGACCATCAACGGCAAAGAGTATAGCGCCGCTGATCTTTCCATGAACAACTACGGTGTCACGGCAATGCTCTGGTACCCAGTGCAGGATACAGATGCCACCACGGTCACCGTCAATGGTATGACCGGCGTGAAGGATGTTTTCGATCATACGCTGGATACCACACACTATCTAAGCGAGCCGATTACCGGCGTTGCGCTGGAGAGCGTCTTGATGCGCAACGCCCCCACCGCACTGACCGCCGACTACGACAACGGCAATGCATCGTTCACGATGAACGCCAACATGGCGCAGGCCTACAAGACCGTATACAACAGTTATCACACCCCGGAAGGCACAGACCCGAAGGAAGCCCCTTTCCGCCTCGAGCTGAGGGACGACTCCGCGGAGAAACCAATCCATCTGCAGGTCTATCTGGACACAGAGAAGGAAGCCTTCACCATTAGCGACTATGCAATCGCACCCGCAGCTTACACCCGCACCTATACGGTGACGCTGCAGGCCAACGAGGGCACGAAAGACTCTCCTAACTGGGTGAATGTTCTTCCCCTGACCCGGCAGTTCACGGTGGCAAAGAAAGTTTCCGCGCACACGGTAAACGTCGTCCCGGAAGCGAATGACGCCGACTATACGATTTCTCTCGCCGATTCCGCCCGCCCCACGCTTCAGGCCAAGGTTTTGGGGAAAAACGGTGAGCAGGCCAGCTACACCACCGGTAAATGGAGCAGCAATGACCTGGACATTGCCACCATCGACGAGAATACCGGCCTTGTTGCCACCACAGGAACCAAGGTGGGAACCGTCACCTTTACCTTTACGGCGGACAACGGGACTGAGGACCCTGCCGATGATGTGACGGGCCAGTCACAGCCCTATACCGTGACGGCAGGCGATTCCCTGGCACTGGTGATTCCCGGCGGCTCGTCCATCGTGACGCGAGTAAATCAGCCCGCCACCGTGCTGTGGAGCTCCAATGCCGCGCTGATGGCACCGAACAAAGAGTTCGATTACAGGATCGACCTGTATGAGGGCAACTACGAGAATGAGGCGGCGTTGAGCGGCCTCAAGCCCGTTGCGACTTATACCGCCGGCAAGGATGAAAACAGCGTGCGGATCGAGGAGAATGTGCTCTCCAAGCTCTCCAACGGCAATATCCCTGCCTACACGGTATTGGTCTCCATGCCGCACCCCAACGCCGGGGGTGAGGACGTCCGCCTGTCGGCACTTGCCTGGATCATCGTGCAGGCACCACCTGCCACGGCCAAGCTGACACCGCCCCAGAGCATTTACCTCAAGGATACCGACGGCACCGTCAATATCGGCTGGTCGGTGGAAAATGCCACTACCGGCGCCTCTCAACAGCCCACGCTGACCATTACCCGGGTCACAGAGGACAACAACACCCATGAGGTGGCCAGTGAGCGCCTATCCGGTACCTCTGGAAGCTACTCCCTGCCATTACAGAGTGTGAAAGCCGGCAATCTAAAGGACACCTATCAAGTGGTTTTGAGCGTGGAGAATCCTGGTGAGGAATCTCCCAGCACCGACTCCTTCCCCCTGTATGTCTACGATGCCGACGCACTGAAGGTGCAGGACGACAAAGGAGACACGATTTCTGCGCTGACCATGGACAATACCTCCAAGGTCAGCGGCACCCTGCCCACCGATACAGCTAAAATTTTGCAGCTGCGCCAGGAGCTGGGGCTGATCGAGTACATAGGCATCAACTATGACGAGTACGGATGGAACTCCTTTAAAGACGGCATCCGGTGGCTCTCCAGCAACAACAATGCCATTTCCGTCAACTACAAGCAGGGCGGACTGTATGAGGACATCAGAAACTTCTCCTTTGATTCCTACCTTCCCGAAACCAAAATGGCGCTGTCCGGCTTGGCCAACGGCACCGCAACCGTCACGGCTACCCATGCCGCCACGGGCATGAGCGCCGCCGTACAGGTGACAGCGGAGACGCTGCAAAATAAGTTCTATCTCTTCCAGCTGACGCCTGCAGCGGAAACTACGCTGCAATACACCGACGGCAAAGGTGTGCCCAAAACGGTCACGACCAACAGTGAAGGCGTGCTGGCGCTTTACGAACCCAACGGGATCGCCAGTGAGGTGTCTCTGCGGTCCGGCTCCGGCGCGGATATTTATCTGGGCACCATCTATAAAGAAAATCTGCGTTCCGGCGAGCGGGATGCCACAAAACTGCAGCTTTATCCCTTGAATACCTTCAGCCTTCGGCGAGTCGCCCGGGCATCTGTGACGCTCATCACGCCGGGCGGCGATCCGCTGGCGAACAAGACGGTGACCGTTCGCGGCGGCGTTTATAAAAACGGAGGCTACTGTGAGACAGCTCTGCTGGGCTCCAGGGCAGGAGCACTTGTCAGCGGCATCACCGGCGACACCTATACCACGGATGCGGCGGGAAATATAACCGTCCATCTGGATTCCACCCAGTTCTGGTCGGCCGAAAAGGGCGAGAGCAGCACCACGGCGCTTTCCGCTCTGGATCAGCTGGAGTACATTCTGGAGATCAGCGCAATTGACGGCGACAAGTACTATCCGCTGCTGCTGACCGTCAACGGCAAGCTGGGCGTGGACGATGTAATGCGCACCGCAGAGGGCGTTGTCTCTCTGGAGCGCGTGCCGACGGGGGAGGAAAACAAGCCCTTCATTGTGGCGCAAAGCGTTGATTACGGTCTTGCCAACGGTCAGAAAGTGGATGTCCGCAACTCGACCGGGAAGATTGGCCCTAACAGCAGCTTTAAAACAGCAACCCTGCACACCACCATGTTCCTTTGGGGCGAGAAGATTGCCGACGCGTGGAATTACAGTCTCAAGCTGGCGGACGAATACGGCGTTCTTCCTGCCGCCCAGAGCAGCAGTACCAAGCAGTATCCCTTCTCATCCATCCCTGTAGCGGAAAACGATCTGACCCTCACCGAGGCCACCATGACCACCTCTGGATGGATCGCCGACGGCAAGGATGTGGGTATGAAAACGCAGCTGAGCCTAAACGGCAGCCTGCTGCAGGAGAAAATAATGCCCTTCCGGGTCGTTGATTTGACCCGAGTGCCCAAGGTGACAGAGGATGACCGCGTCACCGGTATTCTGGCGACGATGGGAGCCTCCAGTATAGTGAAGGGAGTCGACTTTGGCGGAGTGGGCGACAGTAACATTCTCAAGGTGCTGACCGGACGGCTGGATGATCTGAGCGGTCCGGTGGACACTTCCGTGTTCAAAATGATCATCACCCCCAGCGAAGATCCCTCCGTGTTCCGTGCCATGATTTGGGCCGGGTACAACACGCTGGAGATGGAGGACATGGACTATTCCGAAGACGGCGTGGCGTTGGGTGCGAATGTGCTGACGCAGAACCTGGAGGTGGGCGTGCCCGGTACCGGGGATCTGAGCCAGATGGCCCAGGGAACCTATGATCCCAAGGGGGACTACAAAACCAACTCCTTGGCCGACAATGTCACCAGCACGGATCTCAACTTGCAGTTGGAGGGCTTTTACGAAGCGGAGATCCGCTATAACGCCGAAAAAAAGGAGTGGGAGGTTTTCACCGTAGGCGGCGGCTTTACCTCCGGCGTTGGCGTGGGCTTCTCCTTCAGCGTGAACGCCATGGCTGGCCCCGTGCCGTTGACAGCAACCTTTGAGCTGGGCGGTGCCATTCAGCTGGATTTCCGTACCGCAGTGCGCTACGGCCAGCAGGGACAGGGCACAGAGCTTGCCTGGAGCGATCCCACGGCCACGGCAGTGAATGACTTTTTGACCACGCTGCGTATCAACGCCTATGTCCACGCGTTTGGCGGCATTGGCTTTGACTATTCGATCGTGGCGCTGAAGATCGGCCTATTCGGCAATTTGGATGTGGACAGTCAGAATAAGTTCCTTTCCCGCACCTATCTTGCCGACGAGACAAAGCGCCAGATCAACGGTCAGGCCCTGGGGATCCAAAGCGAAGTGGGAATCAAATTCGTGGCCGCCTTCCTGTTTATCTCCTACGAGGCGGTGATCGCCTCCGGAACCTTTGGAGCCACCAAGACTTTTAATAACTGGAAAACAATCGACGACTACTGGAATAGCGCCACCAGTGGGCTGAGCCTTGCCTCGCTGCGGATGGCGGCGGCCCAGAGCGGAATGCAGGTGGCTTCTGCCAGTGCGACGCTCCAAAGCCGGGACTATCTGGAGCAATATGCCCGTACTTGGGGCCAGCCCCGGCGGCGGATGATGCTGTTCTCTCTGAACTCCACCAATGGGCTGCAAAACATCCAGTCCAATGCCAACCCCACATCCTATCCACAGCTCAGCGATGACGGGAAGGTATTGGCCTACATCAACGACGGCAACATCGGCAATATTTACGCAAGCCGGGCACATTTCTCCACCCTTAATGGCGGCGTCTATTCTGTCTCCAGCCAAATTGCCGATCCCACAGGGTTCCCCGGCTACGGCGACACGAGCGTTTCTCTGTCCGGCACTGACAGCTTCGCGGCGGCGGCTTGGGTTCGCATGGGCACCGACCTGCCGGGTAAAAATGCCGGTGATCCCGTGACATTGGAAGAGCAAAACCTGCTGATGAACAGCACGGAGATCGTAGCGTCCGTCTATAACGGCACAACCTGGACTTCCACCCGTCTAACCAACGACGGCACGCCGGATCTGGCCCCAGCCACGGCAGTGGGCGGCGATGGCAAGGCCATCGTGTTCTGGCGCAGCGTCTACACCCCCGATCCCGGTACGCAGGGCAGCAACAACCTGCTGAACTTCACTACCAGAGATTGTATCATGTACCGTTGCTATGACAGCGGCACCTGGAGCGAGGCCAAAATGCTTTATAACGGTGCTACTGGCAGCGTGAAGGCGTTGCAGGCGGCCATGCTGCCCGACGGAACCGCTATGGCGGTTTACTCGCTGGACCGCAGCGAAACCGGAGATACCTCCGACTACGAGATTGCCTATTGTACCGTGGCTGCTAACGGAACGCCCGGTACAGCCATGCTGGCGACCTGTGACAGCAATCTTGACGAAAACCCCCAGGTCGTTGCAGCCAACTTCGGCAGCGTGGATGACCGATTTGTCATCGGTTGGCATAGTGTCCGAGACGGCAGCAGCGATATCCAGCTGTTGGCTGTGGACGGCGGAGGCACCATGTCCAACAGCTTCCCCGGCTCTTTGTCTGCCCTGACCAGCAGCGGCAACGCCGCCGTGGGCGGAGACTTCCGCTTCGCTTCCCTCAGTGGGGATCATCGCAGCCTCAATGATCTTACCATCGTCTGGAATGAGACTGTCAATGACGCCAACGGCGCGGTAGATCACGGCATTTTGAAGGCGGCCAAGCTGCGCTATGCCGCAAATACCTACACGCTCTCCGCACCATTGGAACTGGCAGAGCTGCCGGATCGCACGCTGGCTGACCACTTTGATGCCTATGTCAGCGGCAGCAATCAGGTGCAGGCTGCCATTCAGGCCACCCGGTATGACGATGAAAAGCCGGAGGTAATCGGCGGCGTGACCGTTCCGGGTGAGGAAACGATCCTCTATACCGATACCTCTAATTTTATCACCGATGCGGTGGCAGTGGAACAGATCGGTGTGGATTATGCAACGCTGGCGCTGAACAGCCTGACACCCATTCGCTTTACCATCCGCAACACCGGGCTGAACGATGTGACAAACCTAACGGTCAAGCTTGGCAGCGGGGAAACCGCCACCCTTACGGAAAAACTGCTGCCCAATGAAAGCACCACCCTTACCGTCTGGCACCATGTGAGAGACCGCGTGACCGACCCGAGCTATACCATCACCGCCGCCGGCGGCATCAACGAAAACGGCACAGTGTATCTGGATTATCCCGACATTGGCATCTCGCAAATGGAAGTGATTGCGGAGAGCGCCGGCAAGCGCACGGTGCGCATGACCCTCTATAATTCCTCTGCCGCCACGCTGGCCGGCGGAAAGAACCGCGAGGTGAAGCTTGCATTCTATGCGGATGATCTGCATACCAAGCCTGCAGAGGTAGCCTGCACCACAAACGGCGTATCGGTTAGCGGTAATGAAATCACCGTTTCCGGAGACAGCGCCCTCGCCCGCATCGATCAGGGAACCTTTACACTGGACCTGACCTATGATCTGGGCGGGTATATGACATCCATTGGCAAAACCGAGATCCCCAATGTGGGTACCTATCTGTACGCCGAGGCGTGGGCGGAAGGCCAGATCGGTGGAACGGGAGGCAATCAGCGCCTCCCGGAGTATGACGGCAGTGACAGCGAGGCCAGCGTCCATATGACCGGCGCACTTGCCCGCACCGGAGAGCAGCTGACGATGGATGTGACACAGGGGAACGACGGCAACGGTCACAGCACCGCCGCCATTACCCTGCGCAACAACTGCCTGCAGCCTCAGACTAGCGCAGAGCTGGTGGCCACGCTGCTGGATGCTGACGGGGCCGTTCTGGAAATGAAAAAGACCAGTATTGGCGGTGCCATCTCCGGGGAAACCTTCCAGGCGGAAAACGTCACCTTCTCCCGGCTTGGCACCCGCGTAGTGGTGCGAGCCGCAGTGCCCGGTAATGACCTTCTGACCTTTGAAGGTCTGGCAGTGGGGCTCGGCGATTTTACCGCCAACGGAACGAACTATACCTATACGCTGCAAAATGATAGCGGCGCAACATCTACGCTAGTCACAGCGGTGTCTGGAAACGGAGAGCCCGTGAGCATCAACGGACAGGCTCTGTCCACCGGCGGCAGCGCAACCGTTGCTATCCCCAACAGCGGCACAACCGACATTGTCGTGGAGATCGGCACTAAAACCTACACGCTGACGATTCCGCGCAATAGCGGCACAGGCGGCGGAGCGACCAGCTACACGCTGACCCTCGACACCAACGGCGGCAGCGCCATCGCGCCCATCACCCAGGACTACGGCACTGCCATCACCGCCCCCGCCGATCCCACCAAGATCGGCTACACGTTTGCAGGGTGGACCCCGGCCATCCCCACCACCATGCCCGCCGAGAATATGACCATCAAGGCTAAGTGGACCGTGAACCAGTACACCCTCACCTTCGACACCAACGGCGGAAGTACCATCGCGCCCATCACTCAGGACTACGGCACTGCCATCACCGCCCCCGCCGATCCCACCAAGATCGGCTACACGTTTGCAGGGTGGACCCCGGCCATCCCCACCACCATGCCCGCCGAGAATATGACCATCAAGGCTAAGTGGACCGTGAACCAGTACACCCTCACCTTCGACACCAACGGCGGCAGCGCCATCGCGCCCATCACTCAGGACTACGGCACTGCCATCACTGCCCCCGCCGATCCCACCAAGACTGGCTACACGTTTGCGGGCTGGACCCCGGCCATCCCCACCACCATGCCCGCCGAAAACCTGACCGTCACGGCTC
>ENA-UOJP01000171-UOJP01000171.1-human-gut-metagenome-genome-assembly--contig:-C102-NODE-171-length-148684-cov-8.914620_pt1 | contig 148684 bp, 124 predicted proteins | sample MGYA00242353_ERZ723900 | MGnify/ENA metagenome assembly ERZ723900 | reverse complement strand
ACTCTGCAATCGAATGTAACTAGAAATACATTTCCTTAATCCTACCACAAACAGAGCGTCTGTGGAAGCCCTTATTTCGCATTCCGTCATGTCATATTCCCACAAATATTCACGCGGATTTGACTTTTCCGCAGCCAGCAATTAAACTATAAGAAACGCCCCGGTTTGCATCCCGCCACGCTTCAAAGAAAGGCACCGCGATGTCCCTGAAAACCAAATTATATGTCGTAACGGCAATTCTGGGTCTCTCCCTCCTGATCCTGACGCTCCGTTACACCCACACAAAGAGCCCGATCCTTTACGCCGCCGCCGTCACGTCCGGCACCACGTTTTACCACTTTGCCATGCGCCTTCTGGCGGGCGGCCTGATCCATGCAGCATTTCATAACCGCATGGATTACACCAAAAAATGGTTTCAGGAAAAGCCATTTGAACCGGCACTGTATCGGGCTCTCAGGGTAAAACAGTGGAAAAAGCTGCTTCCCGCCCTCAACCCGGAAGACTTTCACATAAAAACGCATTCCACCTCCCAGCTGATCCAGGCGTCCTGCCAGGCGGAAATCGTCCACGAAATGATCACCGTGCTCAGCTTCATCCCGCTCCTGTTTTCCATCTGGTTCGGGTCCGCAGGCGTTTTCCTGATCACGTCCTGCCTTGCCGCTCTTTTAGACGCCGCCTTTGTGATGGTGCAGCGCTATAACCGTCCCAGGCTGCTGCGCCTGATCCAAAAACAATCGAAACGAGGAACAATATGAACCCAGATTTTGTAAACCTGACAACCGACAACCTGGCGGACGAGCATTTATGCTGCATCATCCGCAGCAAAAAGCCCCACCCGGGCGTGGAGGCAAAGCGGCAATGGCTTTCCGAGCGCTTAGAGGAAGGGCACGTTTTCCGCAAATTAAATGAAAAAGCCGTGGTATTTATCGAATACGCCCCTCTTGAAACCGCCTGGGTTCCCATCCTCGGGGACAACTATTACTATCTGTACTGCCTGTGGGTTACCGGCGAACACAAGGGGAATGGTTATGGGAAGGCGCTGATGGACTACTGCCTGGCCGACGCCAGAGAAAAGGGAAAGTCCGGCATCTGCATGCTGGGCGCGAACAAACAGAAATCCTGGCTTTCCGACCAGTCCTTTGCGAAGAAATACGGTTTTGAGGTGGTGGACACCACCGATTACGGGTACGATCTGCTTGCGCTTTCTCTGGACGGGACAAAGCCCCAATTTGCTCCAAACGCAAAACAGGGAAAGATCGGGCCCCAGGAGCTGACCATCTATTACAATCTCCAGTGCCCTTATATCAGCCAGTATCTGGAACGAATCCGGCGGTACTGTGAAATGAACGCCGTCCCGGTGTCCTTCCACCATGTGGACTCCCTGCAAAAAGCGAAGGAACTGCCCTGTGTGTTCAACAACTGGGCCATATTCTACAAAGGGAATTTCCAGACGGTAAACCTGCCGGACGAAGCCACCCTAAAGCGGATTCTGAAAAAGTAATCACAACATCCAATCAAAAACAGCCCCTTTTTGCAAATCCGTGGTCAATCCACATTGCAAAAAGGGGCTGTGCGTTTTTATCAATCCAATTCCGGCAGCGCCACAACATTCACCGGTGTGGGAATCTCCACCGCTCCGGTCAGCTCCAGCCCCCCGTCCTCCTGCCTGATTCGGAAAATGGACACGTTGTCCGAGTCCTGGTTGGCGCAGAGCAGATAAGCGCCGGACGGATCAACACAGAAGCTTCTGGGCGTCCGCCCGTTGGACGGGAAATCGCCCCGGTGGCGTAAGGTCCCGTCCGGGGCCACGGCGAAGGCGGAGATGCAGTCCCGCCCGCGGTTGGAGCAGTAGAGGAATCTGCCGTCCGGCGTGAGGTGGATATCCGCGCAGAGATTTTCAATATCCGCGCCGCCGGTATGGGACTTGTCGCAGGAATCCACGGTCTGAACCGGCGTCCAGCCGGAGCCGTCCCGCCGCAGGGTTAGAATCCCGGAGGACAGCTCCAGCGAGACATAGCAGACGTCCAGCCCGGCGGAAAACGCCAGGTGCCTGGGGCCGCTCCCCGCCGGGGCGGCATTTTCCCGCACAAGATCCTCCGACAGACGGGAATTATCCGGGCGGATGGGATATTCACAAATCCGGTCTGTGCCCAGATCGCAGGCCAAAACCCGGCTCATACCCGGCAGGGGCACGGCACAGTGGACGTGAGGCCCTTCCTGGCGGTCCGCTCTCGGGCCGCTGCCAACCCGCGTGATCAGCTGGCAGACGGGTTCCAGGGAGCCGTCGCCGTTTACCGGGAACACCGACAGGGAGCCGGAGGAGTAGTTGGCCGCAAACAGCAGGCCGGACTCCGGGTCCACGGACACGTAGCAGGGGTTCTCCCCCATGGTTTGCACGGTGTTGATCCGCTCCAAAGCCAGGGAATCCCGGTGGATGCGGAAGGAGAAGACGGCTCCCGACGCCATCCCCTCGTACTCCTTCAGCTCGCTGACCGCCCAGAGAAAGCCCTGCCCCGAACAGCAGAGAAAGGATGGGTTGGGCACAGAAGGATTCACGTGGACCACCCGGGCCGTACCCGTATCGTGATCCAGGGCGATGCAGTAAATCCCCTCGCCCTTTCCTAAAAGCACCTCCCCGGTGCCGAAGTGGATGGGCTGTGTGTAGGTTCCCACGTAAAAAAATGTCTCCATGTCAGCTCTCCTTTTTGCTGTTTTGGGCGGCTTCTTTGCGTTTCCGTTCCCGGTCCCGCTTTTGCAGGTAGGACTGGAAGCGCTTTTTGTTGCCGTCCGTGAAGGTGGTCATGAGCTCGTTCAAATCCAGGTCGTTCTGGTGGGTCAGGTAGTGGTACAGCTTGGAGTGGGAGTCTGAGGAGCTCAGGGAACTCTGCAGCAGCGCCTCGGATTCCTTTGTGTTCTCGAACATAAATTTATTCAATTCCTGGAAATATTTGTAATACATGTTCTTGAAAATGTTGATGATCTGAATGAAAATGTCGTTGCCCGAGGCCAGGATAATGGACAGATGAAACATGTAGTCCTGCTTGGTGTATTCCTCGTAATTGCGCTCCGCAAGGGCCCGCTTCATGCCGAAGTAGGCGGAGCCGATGGCCTCCAAGTCCACGCGCTCCTGCTGCATGATCAGGCGGATGGACTGAATCTCGATGGCCTCCCGCAGCGCGTTGATCTCATTGAATTCCTTCTCCGTCAGATCCAGCTCCCGCTCAAAATTGGACATATCGTAAATCTCTTCCGGCTTTACCACATAGGTGCCTTTGCCGTGCTTCACCTCCACCAGGCCGATGGCCTGAAGCCGCTGGATGGCCGCCCGGACCGTGACCCGGCTCACCCCCATCCTCTGACCGAGGTCCGTCTCCGAGGGCAGCTTCTCGCCGCTTTTCCAGGTTCCGTTCTTTATATCCGCCAGAAGGGCGTCGTAAACAGCCGCATCCATTCTCTGTTTTGTGATGGTACCGATTGCCATGTTCTTTCGCCTCCAAAAGATGTATTACAACATACATCGTTTGCTACCACTATAAACCGGAACCACAAAAATGTCAATATTTCTAGGAAAATTCACCAAAAATAAATTTGAAAAAAACATATTGACAGGCAAAAATAATGATGATATATTGAATTCACCATCAAGTTGTATTACGACATACAACTGAACGGAACAACTATCTGACAGACCGGAAAGGGGGATTTTTATTTATGAAAAAAATGTTCAGGACACTGGCGGCGTTGACGCTGGCCGCATCGCTGGCTGGCTGCGGCGGGGGAAGCGGAGGCGGTCAGGCGGCCGCCGGAAGCAGCGCCGCCCAGGGCCAGGAGAACGCCCGGGAGAGCGCGGGAGATCAGGCGGACGCCCAGAAGAGCGCCGGGGACCAGGCCGATTCCGCGGATCAGTCCAACGCCGGGGACCAGGCCGGCGAGGTTACGCTGACTATCGCCTCCGCCATGGTGACGGAGAAGCCGGAGGGGGATCTGGAGCAGGAGCTGGCGGACAAGTACATGGAGCTTCACCCCAACGTGAAGATCGAGTTTATTTCCATGCCCGCCGCCGAGGTTTCCAAGCGCATCGTGACCATGGCCACGGGGGACAATCTGCCGGATATGTTCTTTGTGCCCAATGATTTTATGCCTCAGCTCTACGATCTGGATATTGTGGCGGACCTGGAGGGCCTGTTGGGAGAAGAGTGGCTGTCCGGCTACAACCCCAACCTGCTCAAGGACGCTAAGATCAACGGACGGATGATGAGTATTCCCTGGTACGCCTCGCCCTATGCGGTCATCTACCGCACGGACTGGTTCGAGGAGCTGGGCCTTGAGATCCCGGAGACCTGGGACGAATTTCTGGAGGTGAGCAAAGCGCTGACCCGGGACACCGACGGCGACGGCCAGGTGGACAAATGGGCCTTCAGCATGGTGGGAAGCAGAAACAACTCCGGCGAGCAGCGGTTCGTGCTGTTCAGCAAGTCCTTCGGCGCGGACGAGATCTATGAAAAAGAGGGAAAATGGGCCACGGACATCGGAACGGAGCAGTTCAAGGCTGGCCTGAAGTATTTTACGGACCTGTACAGCGAGCACGGCGTGGTGCCTCCGGGCCCCACAGAGGTTGATTACTCCGCTTCCATGGAGCTGTTCACCTCGGAGCAGACCGGAATGATCCTGTCCGGGCCTCACTCCCTGGGCTTTATCACCACCACCAATCCCGGCCTGGAGGGAAAACTGGGTAGCTTTGTGATCCCTAAGGGCGAGGCCCATGTCTCCATCTCCGGCATCGGCGGCTACGCCATCTCCGAGAGCTGCGAGAACAAGGACGTGGCGGCGGATTACATGAAGTTTATCACGAGCAAGGAGAACGCCATCTACTTCGGACAGAAGACGGGGCGGATGCCCACCAGAACCGAGGCCAGCGACGACCCCTATTTCAGCTCCGTGCTGTTTAAAGGATTCCTGGGAGCCCTGGACTATGCGGTGGACCCCGAGACATTTGCCCAGTATCCGGCGCTGTTGGATACCATCGGGGAGGCGTACTCCAACGTGCTGTCCGGCGTGGCCACATTTGACGAGGCTTACGGGACGCTGGTGGAGAAGTCCGCGGCCCTCATTGAAGCTGAAAACTGACGGAAGAAAATCTGGTGATTGTCATGGAGAAAGAAACATCAAAAGCCCGCCTCTCACCAGGGAGCGCCGGGAGCGTATCCTGGCGGGAGATCAACGGATATCTCTTTGTACTGCCGGTGGCTGCCATTTTGGCGGCCCTGGTGGTCTATCCCCTGGCTTACGGCGTTTATATCAGCTTTTTCAAGACCAACCTGGTGAAGAAATGGACCTTCGTGGGGCTGCGCTACTATCTGGAAGCCCTGAAAAGCCCGGAATTTCTGGGGCAGATGCTGGTGACCGTGAAGTTCACCGCAGGCGTGGTGGCGGGGCATTTCTTCTTCGGAATGATACTGGCTCTGCTGCTGAACCGGAACTTTAGAGGGCGGGCGGTGTTCCGCGTCATCTTTCTGCTCCCATGGCTGTTCCCGGACAGCGTGGTGGCTCTGCTGTTCAAGTGGATTCTGAATCCGGTTTACGGAATCTTCAACCACATGCTCATGCAGCTGGGACTCATCGACGCGCCCCAGGTGTGGCTCAGTAACGCCGGTCTGGCCCTGCCCATCGTGGTAGCCATCTGTATCTGGAAGGGCTACCCCATGATCATGATGATGCTCCTGGCCGGCCTGCAATCCATCTCCGACGATGTGAAGGAGGCCGCCCGCATCGACGGCGCCAACCTGTGGCAGTCCTTCCGCTACGTGACGCTGCCGGGGCTCAGATCCGTGCTGACGGTGACCCTGGTGCTGGATACGGTCTGGTGGTTCAAGCACTATACCCTGGTCTGGGTGCTGACCCAGGGGGGACCGGGGGACACCACCTCCCTGATCAGCATTTCCATCTATAAACAGGCGTTCGACAACTTCAATTTCGGATCGGCCGCGGCCATGTCCGTCATCGTGTTCCTGATCTGCTATTTACTGGGAATTATTTACAGAAAGGTGCTGGAGAATGACTGAGCATATGGGAATGAGAAGAAAAAAGATCATGGCCGGGGCGGCTATGTACGCGCTTCTTGGACTGCTGGCCTCCCTGGTGCTGATACCGGTGCTGTGGATGGTGTCCACGGCGTTCAAATCCTACGGGGAGACCATCGCCAAACCGCCCAGGTGGATACCGCAGCAGATTTCCTTTGAGGCCTTTGGCCGGCTGTGGAGCGAATATCCCTTCGGGACGTATTTTAAAAACAGCTTTGTCATCGTGCTGTTTTCCATGGCGGTGTCCGTGTTCGCCTCCTGCCTGGCCGGATACGGCCTGACGCGGTTTAAGTTCCGGGGCAGGAACAGTCTGATGACGTTTATTCTGGTGACGCAGATGTTCCCATCGGTCATGCTGCTGGTGCCGTTTTACAGCATCATCGGGAAAATGCATCTGCTGGACACCCATCTGGGGCTGATTCTGGTCTACATCTCCTTTACGGTCCCGTTCTGCACCTGGACCATGCTGGGATTTTTCCGGGCCCTGCCGCTGGATCTGGACGAGGCGGCCAGGATCGACGGCTGCAATTCCTGGCAGTGCTTCAGCCGGATCATTCTCCCGCTGACCCTGCCCGGCATCGCCTCCACCAGCATTTACGCCTTCATCACCTCCTGGAACGAGTATATGTTCGCGTTTATCCTGACCAGCAGGCCGGAGATGAAGACGCTTTCCGTGGGCATCGCGGAGATGAACGGATTCCAGCAGATCCGCTGGAACGACATGATGGCGGCCTCCCTGATGGCCAGTCTGCCGTTAATCCTGCTGTTTATCTGCCTGCAGAAATACTTTGTCAGCGGCCTCACAAGCGGGGCGGTAAAATCATAATGTGACGAGGAGAAAGAACATGACTGTTACAATTCGGAATATAAGCGTCACCTGCACCAGGCCAGGGGGCTTCAACCTGACCATCGTGCGGGTAAATACCTCGGAGCCGGGGCTTTATGGGCTGGGCTGCGGCACCTTCACCTACCGCCATGAGACGGTGGCGCACGTCATTGAAGAATATCTGAACCCACTGCTCATCGGCCGGGATGTGTCGCGCATCGAGGATATCTGGCAGATGATGAACGTGGCCACCTACTGGCGCAACGGGCCGGTGATCAACAACGCCATAGGCGCCGTGGACCTGGCCCTGTGGGACATTAAAGGCAAGATGGCGGGGATGCCGGTCTACGACCTCCTTGGAGGCCGGTCCAGGGAGGCGGTGCCGGTTTACTGTTACGCGGAGAGCGGCGATCTGGACGAGCTGGTGGACCAGGTGAAGGCCTGGATGGCCCGGGACGTGCGCCACGTGCGCATCCAGCTGAGCCGCGATCCCGTTCAGGCCGCAAGCCATGCGCCCCAGGGAGCCCAGGACGGGTATTATATCGATCCCCAGGAATACTGCCGCCGGGTGGTGCGGATGTTCGACTACGTCCGAACCCGGGTGGGGGACCAGGTGGAGCTGTGCCACGACGTCCACGAGCGGGTGGCCCCCTCCACAGCTCTGTGGCTGGCAAAGCGGGTGGAGCCGTACTCCCCGCTATTTTTGGAGGACCTGCTGCCGCCGGACCAGGGAATGTGGTACCGGCACATCCGCTGCCAGACCTCCACGCCCCTGGCCCACGGGGAGCTGTTCAACAATCCCATGGAGTGGGAGGAGCTGGTCAAGGAGCGCCTGATCGACTACATGCGGGCCCACGTCTCCCACATCGGCGGCCTGACTCCGGCCAGAAAGCTGGCGGCCCTCTGCGAGCAGTTCGGCGTCCGCATGGCCTGGCACGGCTCCCCGGATATGTCGCCCATCGGGTACGCGGTCAACCTGCATCTGGACATGGCGGTGGCCAACTTCGGCATCCAGGAATGGCCCGGAGTCCCGGAACCCATGGCGGAAATGTTCCCGGGCTGCCCGTACATCAAGGGCGGTTACGCCTACGTGAGCGGCAAGCCGGGATGGGGCGTGGAGTTCGACGAGAAGATGGCGGCGGAATACCCCTGCAATAAGGAGAAAACGCCCTGGATTGAGATGCGGCTGCCGGACGGGAGTATGCAGAAACCGTAAAATGAACGGGGCGGTTAGAACCACAGAATCAGGCAACGGCGAGCCAACAACTTACCGCATTCAACAAAGCGCCGCAGGAATACTGGTTTCCAGTATCCTGCGGCGCTTTCACTATGTGGGAAGCGGCTTACCTGCCCCCGCATTCAAAACTCCATAAACCCCGCCAACATCCCAATAAATTCCTGATAATCCCCCGCCGTCACCAGCCGTTTCACATTCTCCCGGCTGCTGAGCACCATGGTCAGCGGTTCAAAAATCTCATTAAAGATAAACCGCTCGTCCCGGTTGAAGCAGAGCATCAGCACGATGCGCACCTGCTTATCCCCCCATCTGACCGGCGTGTCGGAGATCAGCACGTTGATCCCGGTTTTGTGGGCACGCATCTTCATGGCGTGGGGGATGGCGAAATCCTGGAACGCGGTGGCGGACAGCTGTTCCCTGGCGCGGATATCCTGCTCAAAATCCTCGTCCACATACCCCATGGAGACCATTTTCCCCACCATGTGCCGGACGACCTGGTCGTAATCCGTCAGATCGTCCCGCCGCTCGAAGAATTCCGGCACGATCAGGTATTCCAGGTATTCCCGGAACTGCTTGCGGCGCTTGTTGGTCTTGATTTCCGTCAGCTGCCTGCGCAGGGACTGCACGTCCTTTTCCGTGAAAAAGGGGCTGATCTGCAGGAGCGGCAGCTGGATTACGGAGTTTAACGGCACCGTGGACAGCACCAGGTCGCTTTTACCGGCTTTTTCCAGTTCCCGCTCCTCGGTGAAAATATTGGTGATCAGAAGCTCCGAGGAAAAATGCCGGTTGATGGTGTCGGTCAGCTTGACGTTGGTGTCATAGTAGCTGGGGCAGTAGAGGGCCGCCGTGACCTTTTCACTTAAGTTTTTCTGAGCCTCCAGCGTGCTTCCCAGATGGAAGGCGATGTATGCGATCTCGTCGTCGTTGATGGAGATGCCGGTGCGCTCCTTGATGATGCTGGACAAGCAGACGGAGACGTCGTAGATCAACGGGCAGGAGGTCTTGATCTCCTCGGTCAGCGGGTTCCGGCTAAAATAATTGTTTTTGGAGCGCTGAAGCAGGTTCCGTATGTGCAGTGCAAAGCGGATCAGGAACTCCGGCTCCGTCAGATCGATATAGTAAAAGGAATTGACGTCGGAGATCAGCTCTTTAACCAGGGCGAGGCATTCCGGGGTGATAAAATCTCCCAGATTGGAGACCGTGATGCTCTGGTAGTCGATGGCCGTTGCCCGGGAAATGAGGAGCAGCGCCAGCTCGTAGACCTCGGCCTGGTTGTATTCGATCTGGAAATCCTCCTCGATCTTGCGGGCGATGTTCCGGGCCAGCTCATACTCGTGGGAGCTGATGGGGGGCATGTCGTGAATGTCCTCCGTGTTGACGTTGCGGTTGCGGATCCGGTCGATGGCGATAGTGATGTGCAGCACCAGGTTGATCAGGGAGTAATCATTCACAAAATAATGAAACCGGTCGAAAATCTCCAGCAAGCTGTCCTTAATTAACTCAATCTCGATCTCCGGGAAAATGTTCTGGATCGTCTCTAAATTGACGAAGTTCACGTTGGACTCGTCGTAGAGAATCGAGCTGAGCAGCCTGCGCTTGTTCTTTTCCAGGCCGGATACGGTCAGATTGTCGTGATTGTTGTTCAGCTGGAGGTCGTATTTGCGCAGCCGGCTTTTAACCGCCTGAAGGTCGTTTTTGATGGTGGAATAGCTGACGTACATCTCGTCGCAGAGATCGTAGGTGTTGACGGAGGTATCGCTCTTGATCAGGCTGTTGATAATGTACACGATGCGCTCCTGGGACGACTGGGGGATGTGGGTGCCCGATTCCTCCAGAATCCGTCTGGCGGCCTGTTTGTCGATGCGGTAGCCCTCCCGGGAGGACTCGATGGCATCGGGATAAAAGGAATTGATCTCCTGAATATAGCTCTTGATGCTCCGGGTGGACACATCCATGTTGGCGGCCAGGCTGGAAGCCGTGACAAACTCCGTATAATCGGACAGAATCCGAATCAACTTAATCATTTTAGGCTTCATATCCGTCCTCCTTCCGTTCAGACAATCTATCTAATATTCCTATTATAGTATCCCCCAAAACGGTTTTCAACTAAAAAATTGCACAACCTATGTGCAAACAATTACTTGCACGGCCGGGGTGCAAAAGTAAAGTTGCACCATGGAAATGAATTTTGTATGATGATTGCAGATAAAACAAACAAAGACGTCCCGCAGAAGCGGGAGATGAAAGGAGAAATCATTTATGAAAAAATTAAACGTTCTGTTAGTATGCGGTTCCGGTGCAAGTTCAGGATTTATGGCCACCAACATGAGAAGAGCGGCCGTGGCCAGAGGGGTAGAGATGGACATCAAGGCCAGAAGCGAGAGCGAGATTGAGAACTACGTGGACGAGATCGCCGCGCTGATGGGGGGCCCGCACCTGGCCTACATTCTGGACGAGGTGGAGGAGTACATCGGGGACAACGATGTGAAGGTGATTCTGATGAAGCCGGAGTATTATTCCACGCTGGACGGCGACAAGGCGCTGGACCATCTCATTGCGGAAATGGAATAAACGTTTAGAAACGGGATAAGGGGGAGTTTTAAGAATGAAGAAATTAATTAGCTGGCTGGAGAATGATTTTGCTCCGAAAATGAACGTGGTGAACCGCAACGTGTGGGTGGTCACGCTGAAGGATTCCATTATGCAGGTGCTTCCGTTTATCCTGCTGGGCTCCATCTTCTGCTGTCTGACCATTCCGGGAGATGTGTTCGGATGGACCTGGTGGCCCAACTTCTGGACGCCCTTCGGTTGGACCATGGGAATGCTTTCCCTGTTTGTGGCGTTTTTGATTCCCTTTAACCTGATGGAAAAGAAACGCCTGCGCAAACAGCGGATTATCGCCGGACTCACCGGTATCGTCACATTTTTAATGATCATCACGCCCCAGGTGGTGGCGGACGGCGCCATCGGCTTCTCCCACGATTCTCTGGGAGCGGGCGGCATGTTCATCGCCATTATCGCCGGTATTTTCTCCGGGTATATCGTAGGGATGTTCGGCAAGTTCTCCTTCTTTAAAGAGGATTCTGTGATCCCGGATTTCGTGCGGGCCTGGTTCGACTCCCTGCTTCCCATCGGCATTGTGATCATCGTGGTGTGGGTTCTGGTGGACATCCTGGGACTGGACGTCTACAACATGATCCAGGGAATCTTCATGCCGGTGGCTGCCATTATCCAGACGCCCTTCGGGTTTGTGCTTTCTTCCTTCCTGGCCTGCTTTTTGTACTCAATGGGTATTTCCAGCTGGGTGCTCACGCCGGTAACAAAACCCGCGTTTATGATCGGCATCACGGCCAACATCGCCATGGTTGCGGCTGGAACCGCGACGCCCGAAACCTTGAACCTGGTGACGGATCCCACCATTTACTCCGCTTACATGTGGATCGGCGGTATCGGGTGCACCTTCCCGTTGGTTATCATGCTGGCCATCTCCAAGAGCGCCAAGTTAAAAGCTCTGGGCCGCGCCTGCCTGGTGCCCGCCGTATTTAATATCAATGAGCCGGTTGTGTTCGGCTGCGTGGCCTGGAACCCGATCATGATGATTCCCATGTGGCTCACCAGCATCGTGCTGCCGCTGGTAATCTGGGTATTCACAAAAGTGATTCCCTTTGCGCCCATTCCCACCATCGTGTTCGACATGTGGTACTGCCCGTTCCCGATCTGCACCTGGCTGACTACCCAGAGCATCAAGGGTATCCTGCTCATGATTCTCTGCGCGGTGATCGGAACTGTGATCTGGTATCCGTTTTTCAAGACTTATGAGAAGCAGGAAATCCAGAACGAGCAGACGAAGGGCTGATGACACACTCAATTTAATCAGGAGGTAAAATATGGAAAACCAGATGATTGACGAGAAAACGCTGACTGCGGCCATGTCCATTATCATCAGCGCGGGGGATGCCCGGCTGCTGTGCAGGGACGCCTTAAATGCCATTGCGGAGCAGAATTTTGCGCTGGCAAACGAGAAAATGAAAGAGGCCAACAAGAAGATCACCGAGGCCCACCGGGTGCAGACGGATGCGATCCAGGGGGAGACCCGGGGCGAGAAACAGGAGTACACCCTGCTCTTTGCCCATGCACAGGACACGCTGATGACCATTTACAGCGAGATCAACATTGCCAAACAGATGTTGAAGATTTTTGAGAGCTGGGAGAAGCGTTTTGAGGCGCTGGAAAACCGGTAAATTGATAAAAAATACGAGAAGGTAAAAAGGGGAGTTTTCATATGAGGAAATTGTATAAAATGCTGCTGGCATGTGCGGTGGCGGGGACACTGACCGCATGCAGTACACAGACGGGCGCGCCACAGGGAGCCGCCGATACCACCAAAGCTGCCGGGGAGACAGGGAGCGCGGAGGCCGAAAAGGCCCCCGAGGGGGACGGCTCAATCACCCTCTATCTTGTGCGCCATGGAAAGACATTTTTAAATACCACGGACCAGGTTCAGGGCTGGATCGACAGTCCGCTGACGGAAAAAGGGGAGAGCCAGGCGGACGCCGTGGGCCGTGGGATGAAGGATATCAAGTTCGTTTCCGCCTTCAGCAGCGACTTGGGACGCCAGCGGGAGACCGCCCTGCGCATCCTGGCCCAGAATGCGGGACCGGCGCCGGAGCTGCGGGAAGTCATCGGGCTGCGGGAGTGGTTTTACGGCGGCTACGAGGGGAAAATGAACGCGGAGATGTGGGACCCCATCTTTGAGGCCCACGGGCTGAAATTCGACGCAGAGTGGTCCCAGTACGGGGAGCTGTTAAAGCAGATGACCGACGAGGACATCGCCAACGCCATCGCGGCCAACGACGCGTTAAAGCAGGCGGAGACCTACGACCAGATCACCAAGCGCACCAGAGAGGCTATGGATGAGATCGTAAAAGTCACCCAGGAGGCGGGCGGCGGCAACGCCCTGGTGGTATCCAGCGGAAGCGAGATTCCCACCATATTAGAGCTGGTGGTGCCCGGACAGTACCAGGGCGAGGACATCAGCAACTGCAGCGTTTCCATTCTGACCTATAAAGACGGCGTTTACACCCTGGAGACCTGCGGCGACACCAGTTATCTGGAAGCCGGAAAGACCGAGGAAGAGAAGAAGCAGGAAGCCGAGGCCGCAGTAGCGGCCGCGGCCGAGCCGGAGGAGGCCGGGAAAGAGGCCCTTGCCACAGGCGAGATTCTGATCCCCTCCGCAAGGGGCACAGAGATCCACGCCACCTTCACGGTGCCGGCGAACATCGGTGAAAACGGCTGCCCGCTGGTGTTATTTGCCCACGGCTTTATGGGCAGCAGGGACGAGAGCGGCGAGTTCACGGCGGTGGCCGACGGCCTGGCAGAGCGGGGCATCGCTTCCATGCGCATCGATTTCCCGGGCTGCAACGAGAGCACGGAGAGTTTTCTGGAATACAACTTTAAGAACATGAGCGACGATCTGGACGCGGCCCTGGCCTACGCCCGTGAGGCGGTCAAGGTGGACGAGAGCCGCCTGGGAATCCTGGGATACAGCATGGGCGGACGTTTAGCTTCCCTCTATCTGGACAAAGAGGCGTTTCACACCGCAGTGCTGTGGGCCCCCGCGGCGTCCAACGGATTTGACGCGGCTTCCGCCATGGGCACTGCCGCGCAAATGGAAGAGCAGCTGAAAAAGTCTCAGACCGACGGCAAGGGCGTGATCCACATCTGGGACGAGGACATTGAGGTGGGGGCGGAGTACCTTCAGGAATTAAAGGAGGGCAAACCCTTAGAGCAGCTGGCCGCCTACACCGGAAATCTGCTGGTGGTGACCGGCGGAATCGACGACACGGTGGTAAAATCCATCACGGATCAGGTATTGGAAACCGCAGTGAACACCAGCATCACCGCCAATCTCAACATTCCCCGCGCCGGTCACGGCCTGGGCGGATACGAGGGCGACCAGGAGGTCGTAAAAGTGGTGGTCGACGCAACGGTGAATTTCTTTGACGACAATTTAAATTGAAAATAGGAGGCATAGCATATGAGCAGAGTACCGGCGGGATTTCCCGAGAATTTTATGTGGGGCGGCGCGGTTGCGGCCAACCAGCTTGAGGGCGCGTGGAACGAGGGCGGAAAGGGGCTGTGCATCGCGGACATCAACGAGTTCCGCGACGACATCGCCATCGAGAAGAAGGGCAACGAGGAATTGACCCGCGCTTACATAAAAGAGGCTGTGGACAGCAAGGAAAAGGTGTTCCCCAAGCGCCACGGAATCGATTTCTACCACACCTACAAGGAAGATTTGAAGCTGCTGGCGGGTCTGGGACTTAAGACCTTCCGCACCTCCATCAACTGGTCCAGAATCTTTCCAAACGGCGACGACAAAGAGCCCAACGAGGCCGGGCTTAAATTTTACGACGACCTCTTTGACGAGATTCTGAAAAACGGAATGGAGCCCATGATCACGGTGTCCCACTACGAGATGCCCCTGAACCTGACCCTGAGCTACAAGGGCTGGTATTCCAGAGAGGTCATTGACTTTTTTGTCAAATACTGCAATACTGTATTTGACCGCTATGCAGGAAAGGTGAAATACTGGATTCTGGTGAACCAGATCAACCTGATCGGCCACGAGTCCTTCAACCACCTGGGCGTGGCCGAGGACGTGGTGGAGGACCTGCGGTCCGCCAAATACCAGGCCGTGCACAATGAGATGGTGGCCTGCGCCAGAGCCACCAAATACGCCCACGAGCACCACCCGGAGATGCAGATCGGCATGATGCTGTGCGGCGGGCCGGACTACCCCGCCAGCTGCAAGCCCGAGGACATGCTGGCCGCCTTAAAGCACAACCAGATGGAATACTTCTTCGCCGACGTGCTTTTACGTGGAAAATATCCGGGCTACGCCTTCCGCTTCTTTGAGGACCAGGGCATCCACGTGGAGTTCGGGGAGCAGGACGAGGAGGACTTCAAAAATACAGCCGATTTCTTCTCCTTTTCTTACTACTACACCCAGGTCTGCTCCAAGGAGAGCTACGAGAAGGGCAACGACGTGTACCGCAACAAAGAGCTGCCCGCCAACCCCTGGGGCTGGACCATCGACCCCGTGGGCTTTCGGATTCTGCTCAACGAATTCTACGACCGCTACCAGAAGCCGATCTTTGTCACGGAGAACGGCGTGGGCTACTACGACAAGCTGGAGGACGGCCAGGTCCACGACGATTACCGCGTGGACTACTACCGGGAGCACATCAAACAGATGAAGGAGGCCATCCGGGACGGCGTGGACGTGAGAGGCTACTACGCCTGGGGCCCCATCGACATCATTTCCTGCTCCTCCAGCGAGATGAGCAAGCGCTACGGCTTCATCTACGTGGACCTGGACGACTACGGAAAAGGCACCGGCAAGCGCATTAAGAAAGACAGCTATGCCTGGATGCAGAAGGTGATCGCGTCCAACGGAGAGGATTTGAGCTAGGGTGTGTTTGAAAATTGCTTTCCGCCAGATGTGCGTCACACTTTGTGGGAGATTTGGTCCCGATGAGGGAGGCGTAGCGGGCTACGTTGACCGAATTGGGACCAAATATGCCGCGAAGTGGGGCGTGCAGATGGTGGAAATGAATTTACAAACACACCCTAGGACAAAAGCGAGCACTTAGCGGTAAAACGGAAAAAGGAGGCATTTCGTGAAACGCTTTCAATATACGGTAAAATCGCTGATCGGGCTTCATGCCAGGCCCGCCGGCCTGCTGATTCAAACCGCCCGCGCCTACCGGTCGGAAATCACCATCCAAAAAGGCGAAAAAACCGCCAACCCCAAGAGCCTGATGTCCGTCCTTGCGCTGAACGTGAACCAATACGATGAGATCGTCGTGACGGCAGAGGGGGAGGACGAGGAGGAAGCCATTGCGGGGATGGAGGGGTTTGTGAGGGAGAATTTGTAGGGGAGCGGCGTAAGCTGCGAGCCGTTATAGAAACTAAAAAAGGACATTTGCCCTGTGCTCTGCCGAGGCGGCGGAGCATGAGGTAATGTCCTTTTTTGCTTGGCCGGACGGGAGAATGGCCGGCCCCAAGGTCTACACTGCGTATGAGGGCCTTAGGAATCCTGTCCCATCCGTACGCCGCCTACATAAACCTGTTCGATGTTGATATCCGAATCCAACACAAGCAAATCGGCATTTTTTCCAGCAGAAAGACTGCCGGTTCGGTCAAATATATGGTAGAGCTTCGCCGGATTTTGCGTCATGAATTTGACGGCGTTCCACAGGGGCATATGTAACTGTTTTACTAAAACGCGGATCATCCGGTCGGCGGTTGCGGTACTGCCTGCAAAACAGGAGCGATCCGGCATCTTCGCCACACCGTCCTCGGCCACGCATTGAAAATTATACTTCAGGCTTCCGAGTACCGTTGGGCCTTCCGGCATACCGGCGGCCCGCATGCTGTCGGTCACCAGGGTGATATGGTCGTGGTCCTTGAGCTTGAAAATCAGTTCCAGAAGCTCCGGGGGTAAATGGATCCCGTCGCATATGATTTCTATATGCATGTCGTCCAGCAGATATCCACTCTCAACCACCCCAAGAATCCGATAACCGTTTTTACGGTGGATCGTGGACATTCCGGAATAAAAATGAGTCAGATGGTGATAACCTGCGTCAAAGGCTTTTTTAACCACATCATAATCTGCGTCGGAGTGCGCGATGGAGGGTAGGATGCCAAGCTTTCGCAGTGTCTCACCCAATTCGATTACTCCGGGGACTTCCGGTGCCGAGGACCACCGCCTGATATTCCCCCGACTGCGGCCCAAGATTCTCTCAAAGTGATCAGGGAACGGGACCGTCATGCATTCAGCCGGCTGCGCTCCGGCTTGTTCCGGGGAAAAATATGGCCCTTCCAGATGGAGCCCCAGCAGATGAGGCATATTTTCACGTATCGGTTTCGCCTGTTCAAAACAGTCAAACAGTTGAAATAATTCATCGTCAAAGCAGGACATGGAGGTCGGCATGATGGAAGTCGTTCCGTGCTTTAAGTGCATGCGGCAGGCGGTTAAAAACGCCTCCAAGGTACCGTCCATAAAGTCTGCACCGCCCGCGCCGTGGGTATGGGTATCGATAAAACCAGGAGACAAAATGTGATGATTCAGATCAACCTTGCGGTAGCTGTCGTCCAGGGCGGGCGGAGTTCCCTTGCCGATGCACTCAATGATACCGTCCGAGACAGTGAGATACCCGTCATTGATTTCTCCGTGCTCTGACAAGATTACACCATTATAAAACAGAAGTTTGGTCATAATGCCTCCTTTTTGTGACAAAAAATTGCCATATTAGTGAAAAATGCATTGACAGAAAACGTTTTAGTTGATACTATTATACCATGATAATCGTTTTTGTAAAACGTTTTCTATAAAATTATGAATAAATAGGTGTTAAAAATGGAGAGTATGAAAGACAACAGCGAAAAAAAGTTAGTGACCATAAAGGATATAGCAGAGAAAAGCGGATATTCCATCGCTACGGTGCACAGGGCATTGAACCACAAGGGCGGTCTCAGCGAGGAAACCCGGATGAAGATTCTCAACGTGGCAAACGATCTGAATTATACGAATAATTATATTGCCTCTGCGCTGTCAAGAAAAAGCATTGATATCGCCATTGTGCTGCCCAATCCTCAGGGATTCGGTAAATACTATTTCAGCTACATGATTAAAGGAATCCGAAACTGTTATGAGGAGCTTTACAGCTACAACATCAATTTGCTGGAATGCTATTATGACAAGGAAGAATCTGAGGAAGAAGGCCAGATCAAAAGGCTTCAACAGTTGTACTTTGAAAAAGATCATGTGCTGCAGGGACTTATCATCGCCCCTATATCCAACAGCGAGGTGCTGGTGAAAACCTTACAGGCATTTGCCCGGGAAGGGACGAAAATCGTGTTTATCGACGACGACCTGCCAGAAGTCAACCGGATCTGCTGCGTAGCGCCCAGTGACGAATACATTGGAAATCTGGGAGCGGAGCTCATGTCCCACATGTTAAAAAAGCAGGATGGGAAAATCCTGCTGGCAGCAGGAAATCCCGCCCAGTCTGCCCATACATTAAACGCAAAGGGTTTCATCAGTTATATGAAGCAGTATCGCCCGGATATTGAGGTGATTGTCGCGGAAGACGGCAGAGATGCGCAGGCCAGCTATCAAAATCTTAAAAAATTGCTTCATGAAACGGACGATATCGTTGCCGCATATTCGGTTCGTGCGAAAAACAGTATTCCGCTTTGCAGGGCGATCCAGGATACGGGGAGAATTGATGATATCTCAATCATTGGAAGCGACCTGTTTTTGGAAACGGAGGAACTGCTGGAGAGCGGCGTTTTGTCAGCCGTCATCTATAAAAACCCATATCAGAAAGGATATCGGGCCTTTCAAATCCTGTTTGATGCCGTAATTAAGAATATAAGTCCCAAAGAAGAACTCATATATGTTCCGATCAGTATTATATTGCGTAGTAATTTACGCTTTTATAAGGAGTTTATTTAACGTTAAATTTCAAAGGAGGAAAATTTATGAAGAAGCAAATCGCATTGGCAACAGCGGCGGCTATGGTATTGGGGTTAGCGGCGTGCGGCTCGAAACCGGCCGAGACAAAGCCTGCTGAGACCGCGGCGCAGGCGAAGACGGAGGCCGTTACAGAGGCGGAGGCGAAAGAAACCGAGCCGAAGGAGACTGAGGGCTCTGCGGCGGCGATCACCTTTAAACTGGCGGATAATCAGGCGGATGGAACACCGAATGTTTCGGGGGATACAAAATTTGCGGAACTGGTAAATGAATATACCGGGGGAACCGTGGTCGTGGAGATTTTCCCCAATGGTACGCTGGGAGACGAGGCATCCGTAGCGGATATGCTGGAAGCGGACACACTGGATATTGCCCGTATCAGTACCAATGGTATTTCCCCCAGCTGTGACGCATTCAATGTGTTCGGTATGCCCTATGTGTTCCCATCTGATGAGATCAAATATAAGGCGCTTGACGGCGAATTCGGCCAGACGTTGACCGCTAAATTGGAGGAGGAAACCGGTTTAATCAATCTGGCATATTTCGTGTCAGGTCCCAGATCCTTCTATACCACCAAAAAGGAAATTCACTCCGTGGCGGATATGGCCGGCTTAAAACTGCGCGCGCAGGACGATGCGATCACCATCGCCATGATGGAAGCCCTCGGCGCTTCCGCCACTCCGATGAACTATGCGGAGGTCTATTCCGCCCTGGAAACGGGCGTGGTGGATGGAGCGGAGAATGACTTTACATCTTATTACTCATCCGGACACTATGAAGTTGCCAAGTATTACTCGCTGGATATGCATACGGCGCCGTCCTCTCTCCTGGTAATGAGCGGAGGTGCATGGAATTCCTTATCTGCCGAGCAGCAGGAGCAGGTTCGCAAGGCAGCGGCGGAAGCCGAGGCATATCAGAGAACCCTGGTAGAAGACTATATTGCGGAATCCAGACAAAAGGTTGAAGAGGGAGGAGCAACCATTATTGAGGTGGATGTAGCGGAATTTCAGAACGCATGCCAGCCTGTATACGATAAATTCCCACAGTATAATGATCTTATTGCTTTAATACCTGCAGAATAATATAGTTGCCGGGATTCGAACGGTTGAATCAAATGATGGGGATTGCGTTGGGGAAGGATATATGCGCAATCCCCTATCTCTTACCGAACAATCAGAAAAATGGAGGGGGAATCTGTGTGAACAGAGGAATTGAACGTGCGGAACATTTGTTTCGGAGAATCATCAAACTGGAAGAAGCCATCTGTGTGGTATTACAAATCATAATGTTGTTAATCTGTTTTGCAGCAGTGGTTAAACGCTATTTTTTTAATGCGCCGTGGGCGTGGACGGACGAAATTCAGCTGCTTTTGCTGGTAATCTACGGGTATCTTGCAATTTCCATCGATGTATACAGGGATAACCACGTTGCGTTGACCGGAATGTATAAACATTTGTCAAAAAGAGGGAAGGTTGTACTTGATCTGATCAGGCACGTTCTTCTGGGGGGCTTTTTCTGTCTGATGACGTACTATGGATGGAAAGTTTATGGGATTAAGGCGAGGAAATTGTTGACCGTGACCCATCTCTCTCAGGGAATTGTTTTTATGGCACAGACGATATGCGCAGCGCTGATGGTGTTGTATTGTCTGATGAATTTTGTAAAAGCAGTCAAGGGCTTTCGCGATGCGTCTGCAAATGAAGTGTGAGAGAAAGGAGCATAAGTATGACCGAATCATCCATTGCAATTATGATTTTGTTCGGAACATTGATCGTTCTGATGTTTATCAGAATACCGATTGCATTTTCACTGGGTATTTCCGCAGTTGTAACTGCGCTGTACATGGATATCCCTCTGATGAATCTCTTTATGAAAATGGTGACGAGCCTTCAGAATTTCGTGATTGTGGCCTGTCCGTTTTTTGTGATTATGGCACAGGTTATGGGGGACGGAGGAATCACAAAACGGCTGATGAAATTCTGTAATCTGATTGTGGGCAGAATTCATGGAGGAACCGCACTGGTCAATATCCTCGTGTCTATGTTGTTTGGCGGAATTTCAGGTTCCTCCACGGCGGATGTGTCGTCCATCGGCTCAATGCTGATTCCGGCTATGGTGGATGAAGGTTATGACGCCGATTATTCCGTTGCGGTAACTGTTACCTCTTCTCTGGAGGGGGTTATGATACCACCTTCGCAGAACATGCTGTATTATGCGGTGGCCTCTGCCAGCGGTATCTCCATCAGTACGCTGTTAATCTGTGGTTTCACTCCGGGTGTGCTGCTGACGCTGGGGTTGGCGGTCCCGGCTTATATCGTGGCCAGAAAGCGCAACTATCCGTTGAGCGAGAAATTCCCCAGGGGAGAACGGCTTAAGGTGACGCTGGATGCGCTGCTGGGTCTGGGCGCAATTATTATCGTGGTCGTGGGTATTACCTTTGGAATCTGTTCCGCAACGGAATCGGCATCTCTGGCCGCAGTATACGCAATCGCGATTACGCTTTTGTTCTATCGCTCTTTGAATTTTAAACAAATGATAAAAGCCATCAAGGCGGTGACGCCCATTATGTCCATGTCGCTGGCGATTATTGCCGCGTCAAACGCTTTCAGTTATGTGATGACCTCGCTCAGAGTGCCCACCCTTCTGGCGGAATTCCTGTTGAAGCTGTCCAGCAATAACAATGTCATCATGCTCCTGATGCTTGTGCTGATGCTGATTCTGGGCTGCTTTATGGACATGGGAGTTTTGATTCTGTTATCAACTCCGATTTTATACCCCATTGCGGTGAATTCACTTGGATGGAATCCTTATCAGTTTGGTGTGATTCTCGTATTTGCATTTGCCATTGGGTTGTGTACGCCGCCTGTGGGAACCTCTCTTTTTATCGGATGTAAGATCGCTAATATTCCGGTGGAAAGCAGTATCAAAGCGTTTCTTCCATTTTACATTATAATGATGATATTATTGATACTATTTACTTACATCCCGGCTTTGTCCTTGGGGCTTCCGATGGCGCTGGGATTATTGTAAAGAAAAGGGGGACTTATGGAATATCGAGAATTGAAAAAATGGGCTGGGTTTTATGAGAATGAATTGACGAACCGTTTTCTCTCCTTTTGGATTCCCAGATGTGTGGACACAAAAAACGGCGGATTCGTTAATTGCTTCACAAATGACGGGAGCCGGCTTGTAAGCAACGATAAGTATGTGTGGAGTCAGGGAAGATTTGTCTGGGTGTTTTCAAAGCTGGCGGCAACCAGCGCACCGATTTTTTCACGTAATCAGAGGGAAGAATTTCTCGGCCTGGCAAAACATGGGGTAGATTTTCTGATGAAACACTGCCTGATCGCTCCGGACGATTGGCGCTGTATTTTCCTCCTGGACGAAATGGGAAGTCCGAAATATGTGGAAGGATGCGACCGACTGGATATGAGCGTGTACGCGGATTGTTTTGTCGTGGGCGGTTTAGCCATGTACGCGGCGCAGACAGAGGCGCCTGAAGTATATGAATTTGCAAAAAAGCTGTACGATTCCATTCTCGACCGCGTAAAACGAAACGATTACCAGACCTTGCCGTACCCGCTGTCAAAGAAATTAAGAGCGCATGGTATTCCCATGATTCTCTCGAATATTACAAAAGATATCTACCAGGCATCTTTGAAATATGATCCGGATTACCGCGATACAGCGCTAAAAAATATGGAGGGCTTTACCGGTGATACCCTGTCGCATTTTGTAGATCCGGATGGATGCCTGCACGAAGTAATTACTGCTGAGAATCAATTTTTCGGCCAGGTACTGGGCAATCATATTAATCCCGGGCATACTCTGGAGGATGCGTGGTTTATGCTGGATACTGCAGAGCTTACAGGCCATACGGAATGGAACGAAACGATCTATAAATTGGCGCTGAAGGCATTGTGCACAGGATGGGATGAGGAGTACGGCGGGCTTCTTCACTTTGCTTCTTTGTCCGGAGGCTGTCCGGAGGGAGATAACAGTGGATATGAGGACGAGCCAATGTCAAAGCAGCTGTCCGGTTGGGGAGATAAGCTTTGGTGGGTGCACTCAGAAGCGCTGTACACCACACTGCGGTGTTACGGCGATACTGACAGCGAAACATTTTTAAGCTGGCACAATCGCTTATTTGACTACATCTACAAGCTCTATCCGAACACAGATCCGGAGATTGGCGAGTGGGTTCAGATACGGGAGCGGGATGGGAAACCGGCCGAGAAGGTGGTAGCTCTTCCGGTCAAGGATCCATATCACATCATGAGGAATCTGATTTTGATCATAGAGTGCCTTTATAAGATGATGGACCGGCAAGGAGGAAAATAGCGGATTATGAGAAAGGAATTGTGCGTTGATAAGCTGCAGGTAAAGATATTTGAATCGCGCCGGGAAATGGGGGAGTGCGCCGGAAACGAAATCGCCGCCTGTATGATGGAATTATTAAATGAGAAGGAATTGATTAATGTCATGTTTGCGGCCGCGCCCTCTCAGAATGAAACGTTGGAGACCTTATGCAGGTATCCGATTCCGTGGAACCGCGTTAACGCATTTCATATGGATGAATATGCAGGGTTGGATGAAAGTCATCCTGCGGGATTTCGGAATTTTCTGAAGCGAGCGATATTTGATCAATACAATTTTCATTCCATCAATCTGATCGATGGAAATGCAGCTGATTTGGAAGCTGCTATGAGGCGATATGATGAGTTGCTGGAAGCACATCCGCTGGACATCTGTATACTTGGAATCGGAGAAAACGGCCACATTGCGTTCAACGATCCGGAGGTGGCGGATTTTAACGACCCCGTCCGGGTAAAAAAGGTGGAATTGGATGATAAATGCCGGATGCAGCAGGTGCATGACGGTTGCTTTCACGATATTTCAGAGGTTCCCACCCATGCGGTGACGGTGACGGTTCCTGCGCTGTGTGCGGCGGGCAGGATGTTCTGTTCCGTTCCGGCGGCCACGAAAGCGGAAGCCGTGGAACGGCTGATCCGCGGACCGATTGGCGAGTCCTGTCCCGCCACTGCGATGAGAAATCATGAGGGGGCTTATCTGTATCTTGACCTGGACTCTGCAAAATACATTATATAATGTTTGCTGTAATCGGATTTTGCAGGATAAATTGATCAAAAGGAGAACGTGATGGAACTACATATTTATGATAGCTCAGTGGAAGTGGGAAGAAACGCCGCTGAATGTATCGCAAAAAAGCTGAATGAAGCGATTGCTGAAAAAGGGAAGGCCAGGATGATTCTGTCCACAGGGGCTTCGCAATTTGATATGTTTCGGTATCTGGTTGATCAGGACGTTGACTGGAAGAACGTGGAGATGTTTCACCTGGATGAATATATTGGTTTATCTGAATCACATCCGGCCAGCTTTCGCAAGTATCTTCGGGACCGTTTCACAAATATTGTGCCGGTGACCCCTCACTTTGTAAATACAGAAGGAGACATCGGGGCGAATTTAAAGGCGCTGACCGGGGAGCTCAGAAAAGAAGCAATCGATGTGGGGGTGATCGGGATCGGAGAAAACGGGCATATCGCATTTAATGATCCGCCCGCAGATTTCGATACAAGAGAAGCGTACAAGGTTGTGGATCTGGATAAAAAATGTCGGATGCAGCAGGTTGGGGAGGGGTGGTTTTCGTCATTGGAAGATACTCCTGCACAGGCGGTTTCCATGACACCGTATCAGATTATGCAATGCCGGTGCATTGTGTCGGTTGTTCCCGATGGGCGGAAAGCTGAGGCGATCCGGAAGACGCTGGAAAATGAAGGCGTGTCCAATGAGATCCCAGCTACTCTGTTGAAAGAACATAAAGAGTGGTATTTGTATCTGGACAGAGAGTCGGCGGCGGGGTTTTTAGCAGTGCGCTGATCTGGTGGACGGACATGATTCAATTAAAAATGGAGAGTTCCCGGAATTTCAGGGAATTCTCTTTTTTATTTGAACGTTTGCAATATTCAGGTTGCTGCTGCCTCTTTGCTATTTACCAAAAACTGACAAACTGTTGCACAAATTGGCTGTTTATATAGCGCTAATACTAAAAAATGTAATACAACATTACATAAGTTGGACTTCATATTGTACAAAATGACGCTTATAATTAAAATGTAACCAAGATAATACAATTTGGGTCGGGACTGAGCGGAAAGGAAGGAAAAGCATGCTGAATTCCAGCACTGTTCGGTTAATGGAGTACATTTCCACATTAAGCAAAAAGACGGTGAGCATCGATGATATCTGCGTCGATCTGAAATGCGCCAGAAGGACACTCTACTACAACATCCACAAGCTCAATACTATTTTGAAAGACCATGGCTTTCAGACCATTGAATTGGGAAGTGGAATTCTGCGCGTTCCGGATGGATTGGAGGCGGGCGCGCGGACGGCAATTCTGTCCTCCGACCCGGAATACGTCTTTTCGTCCGAGGAGAGAAAGCTGATCATCAGTGTAAAAGTGGGAATTTCCAGCCGGCCGGTAACGGTTGAGAGTCTGATGCAGCTGCTGAATGTGAGCCGCAACACAATTTTGGCGGAAGTGACGGAGCTGCGCGGCATTTTGAAGCAGAAGGAAGTGTTCCTGAAAAGCCACAGCAAGGGCGGATACGATCTGGACGGCGACGAAATTATGGTGAGAAACGCGGTGATCGAGTGCCTGAATCAGCCGGAAAACCTCAAGATGCAGCAGATCATGGAGGAGATGATCACGGGGGCGGTAAATGAAAAGGCCGGCAGGAACCGTGAGCGCGGTGAACTGTTTGGCGCGCTGCGGGGAATCATCCAGTCCGCGGAAAACTGTACCAGCGGCCAGTTCAGCAGCAATGCGGTGACGGAGATCGCCTACTATCTGTGCATTGTATATCTGAGGCAGGGGAAAACCAGCGCGGTCACAACCGATGGAGAGATCAGCCGGCTGCCGGAATACAGGGCCGCAGAGCTGGTAACCGGCCGGATGGAAGCGCTGGGCATGAAAATCGCGGAGGCGGAGCTCTGTTACATCGCCACGGTTATGACGGGGGCGAGACTGCAGCAGTTCAATGAAACCTACGGCAACCGCGAGCCGATTCTCTCGGAATTTGCGGAGGATCTGCTCAGAACCTTTGAACAGAAGGCGCTGGTGGAATTCCCGGACAAAACCAGACTGAAGGAACAGCTGATGGTTCATCTGCGCCCTATGTACTACCGCCTGAAATATTCAATCCACGTGGATCACCAGTTCAGCGGAATCATTATCCAGCAGTACCGGGACTTGTATAACCTGACGGACCTGGCCGTGAAAACCGTGGAGGACAAATATGGTTTCCGCGTGCCAGCGGAGGAGATCGCGTATCTGGCAATTTTTTTCGGCAGTTTTGTCAAGTATCACGGCAGCCGCGAGAAAAGTCAGAGCGGTACAATCCTGATCGTGTGCGCCGCCGGGGTCAGCTCCGCGATGCTCATCCGGCAGCAGCTTATTTTTCTTCTGGGATCAGGATATACCTATGAAATCTGTGACAAGAGGCATGTGTCCGAGGAACTGTTGGACGAATACTTTCTTATGGTATCCGCGGTGGAGCTGCCCTTTGACAGCCCGAAGCTTGTCTATGTAAATGCGGTTTTAAGCCTTTCCCAAAAGGAGAAACTGCTTCAATACAGTATCAAAAATGAGGCGGACTCGGCCGACTCCCCGGACATCCAGGATCTGCTGCAGATTGTGGGCAGATACGCCAGGGTGACGGATCAGACCGGCCTGGCCAATGAATTCCGCAGATATCTAAACGGGAGCTATCAGGAAGACAGAAGCCTGTGCCTCAAAGATGTGTTTAAACGCAAATATGTGCGTTTTTCAGATAAGTTTTCCGAGTGGAAGACAGCGGTCCGGGAGTCCTGCCGCCCTTTGGTGGAGGACGGAGTTGTCAAAGACGGGTATGCGGACGATATTATCCACCTGATGGATGAGCTGGGGCTTTACAGCGAGTACATACCGGGCATTCTTCTGGCGCACGCCAAACCCGGAAAATACGTGCAGTCGGTGGGAATCGCGCTGACGATATTTGAACAGCCCATCGAATTCCGGAAATGGGATGGAAGAATCAAAGCGGTGTTTGTGCTGGCCACAGTTGACAATCATGCGCATTTTAACGCGCTTCAGACATTGATGAAGGTGCTGGCGGAGGAAGAAATACGCGGTATGATCTCGGACGCCGACGGGAGCCGGGATTGTCTGGACCGGATTTTTGACTATTTTATCGAGAAAGAATCGTTGTTTGAATCATGAGAAAGGTGTGAATGGATATGGGAAATTGGATTCAGGATATGTTTGGGACGGATAAGGCGCTGATCGGGCTGTGCCATTTTCTGGCGCTGCCGGGAGATCCCCTCTACGATGAGGACGGCGGGATGGAAAAGGTTTACGAAGCGGCGCGAACGGATGTGCTGGCTCTTCAGGAGGGAGGAATCGACGGCATCCATTTTTCCAATGAGTTCAGCATGCCGTATATGCTGCAGGCGAAATTAGAGACCGTGGCGGCCATGGCGGAACTGATCGGAGAGCTGAAGCGGGATGTGCGCGTGCCTTTTGGCTGCAACGTGATCAGTGATCCAAAAGCCGGAGTGGCCCTGTGCGCCGTGACGGGAGCCGGGTTTATCAGAGGCACCTTCACCGGCGCTTATGCCACCAACATGGGGATCTGCAATTCCGAGGGAGGGGAGTGCGCGAGGCTGCGCCATTACCTGGGAAGGGACGATCTGAAGTTCATCTATTATGTTAAGCCTGAATCTTCGGGGGACCTGGGAGGAAGGGATGCGGTGGAATCCATGAAAGCCGCCTATTTTCTGGATAAACCGGATGCGCTCTGCGTGGCTGGCCCGGTGGCAGGAAAGAAGAGCGACGCCCAGCTGATGGCCCGGGTGAGGGAAGCATTTCCGGACAGCGTGATTTTTGCCAACACGGGTGTGAATCCCAATACGATAGGAGAATTATTTACATACGCGAACGCTGCGTTCGTGGGAACTTACCTGAAAAAGGACGGTGTATTTGAAAATGCCGTGGACCCGGAGCGCGTGAAACGGCTGATGGATCAGGCAAATCAACTGAGAAAGTGAGGGCATGTGTATGAAAACAGTCGTGATAACCTGTGCATCCGGAATCGCCACGTCGACGCTGGTGGTCAACAAGGTCAAAAAGCTGTGCGACGACAATCAGATCGACTGCAAGATTATTCAGTGCAGCTATCAGGAACTGGCGAAGTTTGCAGAATCCTGCGATGTGATTGTGTCCACCCTGAAGATGGAAAATACCTTTAACAAGCCTATGTATTTTGCGGTGTCCTATATTACCGGTATAAACGAGGCAAAGCTCAATGAGCAGCTTTTGGAGGAGCTGAGAAAGTAGAGGGAGCGGGATGAATGGATTGGAATGTATTTACCCGTCGATCTACTCCTCCGATCATCTCCGGCTTTTGGAGGAAATGAGGTGGGTGGAGACGGAGGGGTTTTCCCACCTCCATGTAGATATACAGGACAGCAGCCTGGGGCTTAATCTATCGTTTGGAATGAAGGTGGTCTGCGGCCTGGCCGCGCTCACATCCATGAAACTCCAGGTGCATCTCATGGTCTATGATCCGTTGCCCTTTGTGGAACAGCTCTCGGAGCTCAGTCAGGTGGATGAGGTGCTGTTCCACCCGGGAACCGTGCGCTATCCGGGGGTGGTTCTGGACCGGATCCACAAAATGGGCGCCCGGGCCGGCTTTGCCCTGACGCCTTCGGAGAATCCCGCGGAGCTTGATTACTACAAACGTGAGCTGGAATCCGTGCTGGTGTGGACGGGGGAGGGTGGAATGGGTACTTTTAACCCGGGCTCCCTTGCCAAAATCAGGAGAGTCCGCAGCATATTTGGGGACGGGGTCTGCGTGTTTACCGACGGGGATATGAACGGAAAAACCATACAGCGTGTGAGGGCAGCCGGAGCGGATCATTTTATCGTGGGGAGAGATCTGTTTCAGGCCGGGGACCGCCATGAAAAGGTAAGAGAATTGGAACGTGTTGTGGGGATGTTTTAGGAGGTATTGGTATGAATAGTATATTAGAACTATTGGTAAAAGCGGGAAATTTTGTGTCAAATATCGGCAGCATGGTAATGATTCCGGTTATTCTGGTGATTGTGGGGCTTTTTTTCCGGATTTCGCTTCCCAAGGCCATCCGTTCCGGTCTGCTGGTGGGCGCGGGGTTTGTGGGACTGAACCTGGTGACCGGGCTTCTGACCAGCAATATCGGCGTGGCGGCGAAGCTGCTATTTGAGCGTTTTAACCTGAATCTGAAATTCGTGGACGGGGGCTGGGCGGCCGCGGCAGGCATCGCCTACTCAACGGAGGTAGGGGCGCTCATTATCCCTGTGATTCTGGCGGTGAACATTTTGCTTTTGTTTCTGCACCTGACCAGAACGGTCAACATCGATATCTGGAATTTCTGGCATTTTGCGTTTGCCGGCTCCATGGTTATGGTGCTGACGGGGAGCATGTTTTACGGATTCCTGGCCGCCATCGCGTACTGTGTATTTTCGCTCCGGCTGGCGGACTATATCGCCAAAAACATGCAGGATGTCCTGGGAATGGAGGGTATAACGATCACGGAGTCCGCGGCGATTGCGACGGCGCCCATCGCTATGGTGATGGATAAGATATACGATCATATTCCGGTGTTGAAGGACGCCAAGGGGGATGTGAAAGCGCTGAACCGGAAAATGGGCGCTCTGGGCGAGCCGGTTGTGATCGGGTTTGTGCTGGGAATTGTTTTAGGCGCAGTGTGCTCTTACAGCTTCCGTGAGACGGTTGAACTGGGAATTAATCTGGGCGCGGTGATGTTGATGATGCCCAGAATGGTCAAGGTTATTATGGAAGGGCTTCTTCCAATCTCCGAGGCGGCCAGGGAATTTATGCAGAAACGGTTTTCCGGGGAAGAGTATTATATCGGACTGGACTCCGCGCTGGCCTGCGGCCATGAAAACTGTGTGGCGATTTCCGTTTTGATCATTCCCTTCTACATTTTGTTCGCAATTATTACGCCTGGCAACCAGACCCTTCCCTTTGGAGCGCTGGCGGGAACCGTTTTCGCTGGGTGTATTACAAACGGCATCCACCGGGGTAATTTTGTCCGCACCTACCTGACCTGTATTATCCAGACGGTGATCGGCCTGTATATCGGCACCCTGATTGGGCCGCTGTTCACGGAGCTGGCGAAAAGTATTGGCTACCAGTTCCCGGAGGGCGCAACCGGAATCACCTACTATTGTCCGGGCGGCTGGGCGTACTCCACCATTATTTACAGCATGAAATATAAAATGATCGGCGTTGTAATCGTTGCGGTGCTTCTGGTGGGATGGTATTATATCACCAGAGAAAAGTCCGCGGACAGGAAATACCGCTTTATGACGGCGACCAGAAAGTAAGGAGAGTTCTATGAGTGCAACAGTAAAAGGGGAGTTAATCGCCGCGGATTCCGTGATGTGCAGAGTGAGGGCCGGTTCACGGGACGAGGTCCTGAAGCTGGCGGCCGATCACTTAAAACAGGCGGGATACGTGACGGACGGATTTTTCCAGGCGCTGCTCGAGCGGGAAAATATGTTCCCCACGGGAATCTGCTTCGGAGACACCTGCGTGGCAATTCCCCATGCGGAACCGGGATTCGTGAGAAAACCGGTGATGCTGATCATGACCCTGGAGCGGCCGGTCCGCTTTGTGAACATGGAGGACTGCGAAGCGGAAATCCCGGTGGAAATCGTATTTGTGCTTGCGTTTACCGACAGCGAAAAGCACCTGAATGTGCTCCAGCGCCTGTCCGCCCTGATCCGCGATTCCGGCACGGCGGCGGCCCTGCGGGAGGCCGTGGATCAGGAGGAACTGCGGGAAGTGTTGAAGCACAGCGAGCTGGCAGAGTTTTGGCGGGATTGAGAGAAGGAGGAAGTGGGCTGTCGCCTTAGGGGGCGATGGCCCATTCCCTCTGTTATCCATTTTAATGATTGGGAGCTTTTGAATAATCTCGCACAATTATTGAACTGAAAATCCCTCATAAGCTTCCCGCAGGATATCAGCAATCTCATTGTCGCTCAAATTACCGCGATTCGTATCATTCAAATCAAACCAGGAAAAACAGGCCTCTCTTTTATGAAAGTCCTCAAATATTGTTTCCTCAAGCCGGTCATAGGCCTGCTCGTCAATCTCGTTACCGTCGGCATCTTCACAGGTAATGGTCGCAAATGAATCAGATATGTCTTCATCATAGGTATTTTTGTATGCGAGGATACGCTCCGAGAGTTTTCCGTTTGTTAAAGAAATCGCCCGTTTGTTTTCGGAAGCGTAATGGATTCCGTCCGGAATGCGGTCATGAAAAATATAATAATACATCTTATTATTTGAATCATAATATACCGGAACGCTGCTTACCATTATATCGGCTTCTGATTCAAATGTCCGATCCAGCCATTCACAGGGCGTCAAATCGTCCAACTCCTTGTTTACCTCATAGTAATCGCTGTATGTATATTGCCCCGATCCCTCAAGACGGGAAATAATCAACTCCAATCTTCCGTTCTGATCCAGGTCAGTCACAGTAAACATGCGGCAGATATTGCCGGATGGCGGACAACCCCATTCATAGCTGTCTAACATCACCTGCAGCTGCCTTTCGATCGTTATGTCTGAGACTTCACTGCCTGAACGAATACTCATATTTCGTATGTAAATTTGGCTGCTGAATCCCGCTAAAGCCAAAAGCAGGAGCGCGATAAGGATTTTCCATCTGCTTTTCATATGCATGGCCTCCTTTATAAAAAAAGGTTGATCCGCATTTCTTTTCACCTCAGTTTGAGATAAGTATAGCATATAATTTCTTATAAAAATGGAGACAAAACGATCTTTCTGTAAAAAATGCGCCGGGATTTGCCGCCGGAATCTTTATCCCCCTCATGCTGGCGCTGTTGCGGGAATGTTCCTCTTGATAAATCCCCTTCTTAATGCTATACTATACCGGTTCATATGCAGGCGGATAGAAGGCTGGTTCAAGTTTCGATCTGCAGGAGACATATGTCCGCAATAAGGCCGTGAATCCCCTTGGTAATACAGGGAATCTCACAAAACGACCGGTGTGTTCGAGACCTTCCACACCTAAAACAAAACTAAAGGAGAAAACTGAATATGAGAGAGAGCAACAAAAATGTGTACCTGATTGTCCACGGAGCCGCCATCGCGGCCATCTATGTGGCGCTGACCATGATATTCGCGCCCATCAGCTTTGGCCCTGTGCAGTTTCGGATTTCGGAGGCGCTGTGCGTCCTGCCCTTCTTCACGCCGGCCGCGGTGCCAGGGCTGTTCATCGGCTGCCTGCTGTCCAACCTGTTCTGCGGTTCGGCCATGCTGGATGTGGTGTTCGGAAGCCTGGCCACCCTCATCGGGGCCGTGGGGTCCTGGCATCTGCGCCGCCACAAATGGCTGGTGTGCCTGCCCCCCATCATTGCCAACACCCTGATCGTTCCCTGGGTGCTGCGCTATGCCTACGGCGCGCCGGATTTGATCATCTATATGATCGGAACCGTGGGAATCGGCGAGATCCTGGCAGTAGGCGTGCTGGGGAACACTCTGCTGGCGGCTCTGGACCGCTACAAAGGTATCATTTTCAGACATACGCCCCAGGCAGCGCGCTGACCTGGGATTGAAAACCGGACAAATGAAAAAAGGAGAGTTCCCGATATGTGGAATTCTCCTTTTTAATACCCCTCGGCCGTCCGGCAAGTTGTCGTTGAAACGCCCCGGAAATTCCCGTATAATGAGGGAAACAGAAAGGCCCGCGATGCGGCGGCTTTCTACAACAAAGGAGGGGAATATTATGCTGGAATATCCGGAGATCGCAGTGATATCCCGCCAGCTTCAGAAGGAGACGGCGGGGAAAATGGTGACGGCGGTTTTGCCGCCCATGAAGCCCCACAAATTCTGCTGGTTTAACGGGGACCCCGCCGGCTACGAGGCGCAGCTTAAAGGGAGCAGGATTACGGCGGCGGAAGGGTTTGGAATATTTGTGGAGCTGGTGTTTGACAATGGCAGACGGCTCTGCTTTAACGACGGCGTAAATGTGCGCCTGACCGGAGGGGAGAAGCCCCCGGCCGCCTGTCAGCTGTTGATCCGCCTGGATGACGGGACCGCCCTGGCCTTCACCGTGGCCATGTACGGCGGGATCTATCTGCATGACGGAAGCTACGGGGACGAATACTATGTGAAGAGCAGGGCCGCACAACCGCCGCTCTCCCAGGCATTTTCGGCCCGCTATGAAAAAGCCCTGGGGGAAGCGGGGCCAAAGCTCACCGCCAAGGCGTTTCTGGCTACGGAACAGCGTTTCCCCGGCATCGGAAACGGCGTGTTGCAGGACATTCTGTTTCGGGCTAACATTCATCCCAGGCGCAGGCTGGAATCCCTGAGCGGGGATGAGAAGGCCGGACTTTTGGCGGCTGTAACGTCCGTGCTTGGGGAAATGGAGACGGCGGGTGGACGTGACACGGAGAAAGATATCTACGGCCAGCCGGGCGGTTACCGCACCATCATGTCCAAAAACGGCATGAAATCCGGCTGTCCGGCCTGCGGCGGTCCCATTGTGAAGGCCGCCTATCTGGGCGGGTCCGTGTATTACTGTCCCGTCTGCCAGCCGGAGAAACCGGAGGCGTAAAGCGGCGGCCGGGATAAAGGAAAGGATTTAACGTATGTTGTATCAGATTTCGGACGGAACCGTGAGCGCCGGCGGGGAAGTGATTTTATCTCATATCGATTTTGAAGTCCGCGGTGCGGAAAAAATTGCGGTGGTGGGCAAAAACGGAGCCGGTAAGACCACGCTCCTGCGCCTGATCGCCGGGGAAATCGACCTGGACCGCGACGACCGCCGCCAGGGACCGGGGATTGTCCAGGCCAGGCAGGCGACCATCGGCATGCTGCGCCAGCAGGCGTTTTCCGGGGACGACAGGACCGTGGAGGAGGAGATTTTGTCCGGCTGCCCGGAGCAGGATCCATTTTCCAGGGAACGGTTTGAGTACCAGCGGGAGTACGAGGCGCTGTTCACCGGCTTTGGTTTTCGCAAGGAGGACCGGGTGAAGCGGCTGTCCCGTTTTTCCGGCGGGGAGCGGACCAAAATCGCATTGATCCGCCTTCTGCTTGATAAACCGGACATTCTGCTGCTTGACGAGCCGACCAACCACCTGGACCTGGAGACGGTGAGGTGGCTGGAGCAGTATATGAGGCGCTATCCCGGAGCCGTGGTCATGGTGTCCCATGACCGCTTTTTTCTGGACCGGACGGCGGATGTGATCTATGAGCTGGAGGACCGGAAGCTGACCCGTTACGCCGGTAATTACACGGCCTACCGGGAAGAAAAGCGCAAGCGCCGGAAGCTACAGGCCAAGGCCTACGAGCGCCAGCAGGAGGAATTTAAGCGGCTGGAGGAGCTGGTGGAGCGTTTTAAGCACAAGCCAACCAAGGCGGCGTTTGCCAGGGCAAAACGCAAGCAGATGGAGCGCATGGAGCGGGTGGAAAAGCCTGCGGAGGAGGAAGGCGGCTTTTTTACCGGGGATATCACGCCCCTGATTCCCGGCAGCAAATGGGTGTTTGAGGCGGAGCACTTAAAGCTGGGGTATGACCGGCAGCTTCTGGAGTTAAGCTTGCGCATCCGCCGGGGCCAGAAAATCGGCCTTCTGGGGCCAAACGGCGCGGGCAAGACCACGTTTTTAAAGACCATTGCGGGGTTTATTCCGCCGTTGGGAGGGGATTTCTCTCTGGGCGTGAACATCACCATCGGATATTTTGACCAGCGCGCGGCTGAGATTGAGTCGGAGCTGTCCGTGGCGGAGCATTTCCACCGCCTGTTCCCGGTGATGACGGAGAAGGAGGTGCGCTCCACGCTGGGGGCCTACCTTTTCGGCGGCCGGGAGGCGTCAAAGCGGGTCAGCGACCTGTCCGGCGGGGAGAAGGCCAGGCTGGTGCTGGCGGAGCTGCTTCAGAGCCGTCCCAATTTCCTGATTCTGGACGAACCCACCAACCACATGGATATCCGGGCCAAGGAGACGCTGGAAAGCGCGTTTCAGGCTTACCGGGGCACGATCCTGTTCGTGTCCCACGACCGGTATTTTATCCGGCAGGTGGCGGACGCGGTGCTGATTTTCGACAACCACAGCGCCATGTATTATCCCTTTGGCTACGAACATTATATCGAGCGCCTGGAAAAGGAGGAGTCCGGCCAGGATATCTCCGCTATGATTTCAGCCGAGGAACAGGCGCTGATTGCGGGACTTCGGGCCGTTCCCAAGGCGGAGCGCCACCGCCTGCGGGAGATTCCCACCGAGGAGGCTTACCGGGACTGGAAGCTGCGGCTGACAGCGGAGCAGATGGAGGCCGCGCGCGAGCGGTTCGGAGAGCTGGAGCAGAGGCGTCAGGCGCTGGAAAGCCGGTGGATGGAATCCGAGGTTTTCTGGTCTGGCGCGCAGTGGGACGGGGAGACGGAGTATCAACAGGTTTTGAAGGAGTTGGAAGAAACTGGAAACCGCTGGCGCGACCTGTGCCTGGAATGGTGGGACACGGAAAATGGAGTGGACACGCGATAGAAGAAGATGAGAAAATGACAGCGCCGCCGGGCGGGGATTATTTCCCCGGAAAACCGGCGGCGTTGCTTGCAGAGAAAATCGGCCGCATAGTGCAAAAACGCAGAATTACTTACCCACAATCCTGCGTTCCGGCCACAAATCAGCCCGCCATGGCAGAGATCACTTCAGGTTTGCCAAAAACTGCTCCAGTTCCCTTCTGGTGACCGGAATGCCGTCGCGGGAACCGATCATAGGGCCGCGGCCCTTTAAATCAGGTCCTTCCGGGACGGCCAGATAGCTGGGAACGGCATTTAGCCGCAAGGTTTCCCAGGCGTAGCGGTTGCTCTCCTCCACCTTGCCGGCGTAGCGGTTTTGATCCAGCGCCTCCGTAAAGGCCTGGGAATCCGCGCCGCAGCGGGCGGCCAGCCCGGCGAGAACGGAACAGTCGGAGATATCCAGGCCCTTTTCAAAGTGGGCCTCGTACACCAGCCGGTGATAGGAGGAGAGATCGCCGCCGCACTCCTCCAGGTAATACATGCCCTGGATGGCCATGTCGCTGTGCCGGTAGGTATTTTCCGGGCGCGGGTGGGACTCGCAGGGGCGCCAGACCACCTCCAGCCCCGGATACAGGGGCAGCAGTTCCAGGAACATCCTGTGGCCGCGGTAGCAGTAGGGACAGATGTAGTCGAAGAAAAGTTCCAGTTTCATGGAAAGACCTCCTTTGCGGTGGTGGGTATAATTGGGAAATGCCGATGACATGGTATAACCGGGGAAACGCAGCTCCAATCGCCAGCCTCCGGCTGCCGGTATTGTATTATGATTGAGTATAGCAGACAGGGACAGGGGATTCAAGGGCCGGAATTTCTCTGTTTTTTTTGTGGAATTTACGTGGGTTTTTGGTATAATAGGCGTAGATGTGCCTTGGGAGGCAGTCAAAAGAGATTTACACAACATACTATAATTATATGTGCGGAAGAATTCTTCCAGTTTTTGTTAAAATGGAGGTTTCCGGGCAGGGAAAGGAAATGAACGATGTATCAGATAGATTTTAGCAAACGGTCGCATGTGCATTTTATTGGAATTGGAGGCATCAGCATGAGCGGTCTGGCGGAGATTCTGCTGGACGAGGGATTTACGGTGTCGGGATCGGATGCCCATGAGACGGAGCTGACCCACCGGCTGGAGGCCAAGGGGGCCAGAGTGTATTACGGACAGCGGGCCGGCAACATTGAGCAGGAGCCGGGGATCCAGGCGGTGGTTTACACGGCTGCCATCCATGAGGATAATCCTGAGTTTATCGCCGCTAGGGAAAAGGGACTTCCCATGCTTTCCAGGGCGGAGTTTCTGGGCGAGATGATGCGCAACTACAAGCAGTCCATCGCCATTTCCGGCACCCACGGCAAGACCACCACCACCTCCATGGTTGCGGAAATGCTGTTGGCCGGGGACATGGACCCCACGGTGTCGGTGGGCGGAATTTTAAAAGATATCGGCGGAAATATCCGCGTTGGCAGCCCGGATCTGTTTGTCACCGAGGCCTGCGAGTACACCAACAGCTTTTTGTCCTTTTATCCCACGCTGGAGGTGGTTCTGAATATCGAGGCGGATCACCTGGATTTCTTCAAGGATCTGGAGGATATCCGGCACTCCTTCCGCCTTTTTGCGCAGAAGCTTCCACAGGACGGCCTGCTGGTGATCAACAGCGACATCGAGAATCTGCAGCAGATCACGGACGGCCTGAAATGCCGGATCGTCACCTTCGGATCGTCCCCGGACAGCCATTACACCGCGCAGAACATTACATACGATGAGTTCGCCCGCCCGTCGTATGATCTGATCGTGCAGGGGGAGCTGGTGAACCGCGTTTCCCTGGGCGTCACGGGCGAGCACAATGTTTACAATTCCCTGGCGGCCATCGCGGTGGTGATGGAGCTGGGCGTGGGCTTTGAGGCGATCATGGCGGGACTTAAGAATTTTTCCGGCACAGACCGCAGGTTTGAGAAGAAGGGGGAGATCGGCGGCGTGACAATTATCGACGATTACGCCCATCATCCCCAGGAGATAAAGGCGACTCTGGCCGCGGCTAAGAATTATCCCCACCGCAAGCTGTGGTGCGTGTTCCAGCCCCACACCTACACCCGCACCAAGGCGTTTCTGGACCAGTTTGCCGAGACGCTGGCCGCGGCGGACGAGGTGATTCTGGCCGACATCTACGCGGCCCGTGAGACGGACACATTGGGCGTCAGTTCCGCAGATATTGCCAGGAAAATCCAGGAATTGGGAACGCCCGTCCATTTTATCCCGTCCTTTGACGAGATTGAGACATTTATTTTGGAAAATTGTATGAACGGCGATTTGTTGATAACTATGGGGGCCGGAGATATCGTAAAAGTGGGAGAAAAGCTGCTTGGCATGTAGTTATCCACATTATCCACAGAGTTGTCAACATTTTATGTAAAGATACGATGTGGATTGTTAGATTGACATAAAAAAATGTCGCACGATTTTAAAAATCTTGGTTTTATATGGGGAATCCGGGCGTTTGAGCCGTTGGGTGCACAGCGGTCCACCGGATTTTCCACATTATCCACATTATCCACAGAGGGATGTGTGCATAACTGCCCCCTATTTTCTTTTTTGGGGGGATGTGTTATGATGAGGACAAGATTTACAGCCAATTTCCCGCGAGGCGCGCGGCGATTTCACGGAACGCTCTTTTTTCGAGCGGAGATTGGGATCGCGGCGCGGCGGCAGCAGTTTATCCGGAGGTGTAAAGGATGACGTTTCAGGTGAAGGACAGGTGGAATATCCCCGTTACCGCAGTGGCGGACGAGTTTATCGATCAATATATGGCCGCGGCCAATGGAGAGTATGTGAAGGTTTATCTGTATCTGCTGCGCCATCAGAGCGAACCGGTCAGCGTGGACGCCATCGCGGATGCGCTGAATCATACGGAATCCGATGTACGCCGGGCCCTGGCCTATTGGGAAAAGGCCGGGGTCTTGTTGCGGGAGGATCTGCTCTCACCGGACGGCAGGGAAAAGGCCGTGGGAACGGCGACGGACCGCCCGGAAGCCGGTGCGGTTTTGGACCGGGAAATGTCCGGCGGCCGGACCGGGATGACCGGCAGGCAGCAGGAAGGCTTTGACGGCGGACAGGCCGGGAGAAATGGCCGGGGAGCAGCGTACGGCGCAGACCCGCAGGCCGGGGGAGACGGCCGAAGCACAGCGTATCATGAAGTCCCGAAGGCCGGGACAGATGGCCGGGGAGCAGCGTTCAGCGTAGACCCGCAGGCCGGAGCAGACGGCCGGGGAGCGGCGTTCAGTGTCGACCCGCAGGCCAGCCCAGACACCCGCAGCACGGCGTACCATGGATCCACACAGACCGGAGCAGACGGTTGGAGCGCGTCGTACAGCGGAGTCCCGCAGGCCGGGAACCAGACTGTACCTGCTGCCGTCCAGCCCCAGGGTGCGGTTTCGGAGCCTGCGCCTGCAGCCGGACGGACGGAGAGTGTTTCCTTTGGCACCGCCCCCGCGGCCGCAGCCTCAAGTCCCAAGCCGGTCTACTCCGTAGCCCAGGTGAACCGCCTGTCCGGTGACGAGGAGTTTGCCCAGATCCTCTACATCGCCCAGAAGTACATGAACAAGGTGTTTACGCCCCGGGACTGCCAGGTGTTTGCCTACCTGTACGACACCCTGAAATTCAGCCCCGAGCTTTTGGAATATCTGGTGGAATACTGTGTCCAGAACGGCCATGTGAGCGTCCGCTACATGGAGACGGTGGCCATCAACTGGCATGAGCAGGGCTTCAGGACGCCGGACGAGGCCAAGGAATATGTGGAAGGTTTTAACAACGACGCTTTCAGCGTGATGAAGGCCTTTGGTTTGAACGACCGCAGGCCTGCCACGGAAGAGCAGAAGATGATTACCAAATGGTTCCGGGAATACGGATTTGGCCGGGAGCTGGTGCTGATGGCCTGCAACCGGACCATTTCCGCCATACATACCCCCAGTTTCCGTTACGCGGACAAGATTCTGTCCGACTGGAAGCTGGCGGGGGTCCGCACCAAAGCGGACGTGGAGGCCCTGGACGAGAAGCGCTCCAAGTCCCGGGCCCAGGGCGCAGGTGGACAGACCCAGGGAGGCAGAAGCTCCGGGGGCCAGGGCGCAGGCCAGGCAGACGGCGGCCGCCGCAAGTCCAACCAGTTCCACAACTTCAAGCAGCGCGACACAGACTACGACGCGCTGGTGTTAAAACAGCTCAAGGAGCGCGTGAACCAGCAGTAGCGATATGCGACTGGAAACGCCCGGGACGGGAAAGTCCGGCGATCCCAGTCCCCCAGCCGCCCCAAAATTCTGGTCTCCCCTCACCTACCTCTCACCCCAGCAAGGAGATACAACCATGGCACTAAGCAATTCCCAATACGACGCGATTGTGCGGGAATACGGAAAACAGCAGATCGAGAACCGGCACCTCCAGGAGGAGCGCCGGGCCCAGGTATACAAGGCGGTTCCCGCGGTGCGGGAGCTGGAGGCCGAGATCGCGGGCCGGTCGGTGGCCTGCGCCAGGAAGCTTCTGGAGGGCGATCAGAGCGCACTTGACAAGCTGCGGGCGGATTTGCAGGACTTAAAGGAACAGAAGGCCCTGTTAATCCGGGCGGCCGGATTCCCGGACGATTACCTGGAGCCCCATTACCGCTGCCCGGACTGCTGCGACACCGGCTATGTGGACGGGAAGAAATGCCACTGCTTCCTTCAGGCCCAGATGAAGCTTCTCTACGCCCAGTCCAATCTGGAGACCGTGCTGGACCGTGAGAATTTTTCCAACCTGTCCTTCTCATACTATGACGATTCGGAGTTGATTCCGCAGATCGGCATGACGAACGCCCGTTACATGCGGCAGGTGGTGGGCTGGTGCAGCGACTTTGTGCGGGATTTCGGCAAAAAACACGACAATCTGCTGTTTACCGGCAGCACCGGCGTGGGAAAAACCTTTCTGACCAACTGCATCGCCAGAGAGCTGATGGACAAGTATTATTCCGTGATCTACCTGTCCGCCTCGGACTTGTTCGAAGTGTTCTCCCGCAACAAATTCGATTACCAGCCCGAGGACGACATGAAGGATATGTACCGCTATATCCTGGACTGCGATCTGCTGATCATCGACGATCTGGGCACGGAGCTGAACAACAGCTTTACCTCCTCACAGCTCTTCTACTGCATTAACGAGCGGATGAACATGAAGCGCTCCACCATCATTTCCACCAATCTGTCCCTGGCCATGCTGCGGGACAGCTACACGGACCGGGTGACCTCCCGGATCATGAGCGGTTACACCATTATTCCCCTGTACGGCGGGGATATCCGCTTGCTGAAAAGCTAAAAAGTTGAAAAGGGCGGGAATGGCTTGACGAAAACACGCCCATGATGTATAAATGATATGTTCACAACAAACAGGAGGATAAAAACACATGCTGTACGAGGAAAAGATCATTGAAACCATACCGGTAGGACCGCTGGGACTGATTCCGCTTAAGGGTATTTCCGAGTTGGGAGAGAAGGTGGACAGGTATCTGGTGGAGTGGAGACACGAGCGGGAGAGCGAGCACAAATCGACCATCGCATTTTCCGGCTATCAGAGAGAGTCCTATATCATTGAGGCCAAGACGCCACGGTTCGGTTCCGGTGAGGCCAAGGGGATTATCACGGAGTCGGTGCGCGGAGATGATCTGTATATCATGGTGGACGTGTGCAATTACAGTCTGACCTATTCCCTCTGCGGCATGATCAACCATATGTCGCCGGACGACCATTTCCAGGATTTGAAGCGCATCATCGCCGCCGCCGCAGGCAAAGCCCGCCGGATCAACGTGATTATGCCCTTCTTATATGAGAGCCGCCAGCATAAGCGTTCCGGCCGCGAGTCCCTGGACTGCGCCCTGGCCCTCAGGGAGCTGGTCAACATGGGCGTGGAGAACATCATTACCTTCGACGCCCACGACCCCAGAGTGCAGAACGCCATCCCGCTGCGGGGCTTTGAGACGGTACAGCCCATTTACCAGTTCTTAAAGTATCTGCTCAAGGTGGAGACCGACTTACAGATCGACAGCGACCACATGATGGTCATCAGCCCGGACGAGGGCGGAACCGGCCGCGCCGTGTACTTCGCCAATATGCTGGGACTGGATATGGGAATGTTTTACAAACGCCGGGACTACACCAAGATCGTGGGAGGCCGCAACCCCATCGTGGCCCACGAGTTTTTGGGCTCCAGCGTGGAGGGCAAGGACGTGCTGATCATCGACGACATGATCTCCTCCGGCGAGAGCGTCCAGGACGTGGCGAAGGAGCTGAAGCGCAGAAAGGCCAGAAAGGTGTTTATCTGCGCCACCTTTGGGCTGTTCACCAACGGTCTGGCCAAATTTGACGAGTATTACGAGAACGGCATCATCGACCGGATTCTGACCACCAACCTGGTGTACCAGACCCCGGACCTGCTGTCGAGGCCGTACTATATCAATGTGGATATGAGCAAATACATCGCGCTCATTATCGACAATTTAAACCACGACGCTTCCTTAAGCGAGCTTTTGACCCCCACCAACCGGATCAACAAGCTGCTGGCGAAGTATCGGGAGGGACGCAGCTGACGCCGGCATTTCCCGGCGCAGTGCGCAAGTAAGACCGAAAGGAATCGTGCCTATGAACGAAGAACAATTCCGCAGCAGGATCTACTGGGTAACCTTTTTATTCAGCATGCTGGTGGTGTGGGTTCACTCCTACAACGGGGAATTGTTCCTGGGGCTGACCGGACAGGCCGCCATGGTGGACCGGATTGAGCGGGCCGTTGGGGAACAACTGGGACAGATGGCTGTCCCGGGGTTCTTCATGGTCTCCGCATATCTGTTCTACCGGCGGTTTACCTGGGAGAAACTTCTATATAAATGGAAGTCCCGCGTTCACAGCGTGCTGATTCCTTATTTTTTATGGAATTTTCTCTACTACATGGCTTATGTTTTGGCCACCCGCATACCCGCCGTCACCCGCCTGATCGGGAAGACGGCGGTGCCCTTTGACGGGGGACAGCTGGTCAGAGCCGTGGCGTTTTACGGGTACAATCCCGTGTTTTGGTACCTGTTCCAGCTGATTCTGCTGATCGCGCTTGCGCCGCTTGTCTGGCTGCTTATGCGGTCAAATGCCACGGCGGCGCTGACCTTCGGGGCCCTGGCCCTGATGATCTGGAAGGGGTGGTATTTCCCGTTTCTGAACGCGGACGCCCTGTTCTACTACAGCGCGGGGGCCTGGGCGGCTCTGCACCGGGAGCGGGAAGGGAGATTTGCAGAGAGCGGCCGGATCGGGGACTGGGCCGCGGCTGCGGGAGTTCTGGCCTTTCTGGGCACGGCTGCGGTGTTGTTTGGCAGACCGGGCATGGCGCTCTGGCAGAATCCGCTGCAGACGGTGCTGATCCGCTTTGTCATGGCCGCGGCGGCCTGGATGGTCGTGAGCCTGGCCCCGCTTCCCCCGGCCTTTGCCTGGATGAAGCAGAACTTCTTTCTCTACGCCGTCCATTTTGCCCTGGTGCGCCTGGTCAACAAGGCGGGGGCGCTGGTGCTGGGCGGAAACGCCGCCGCGGCCCTGGGTATTTTCCTGGTCATGCCCGCGGTTATGGCGTTTGCCAGCTATGGATTGTCCCGCTTGCTGGGGCGGTTTCTGCCGGGGGTGTACGGGGTGCTCTCCGGTGGGCGCGCGGCGCAATGAGAAACGGCCCGGGTCTCCCGTGCGGTCTGATCGGATATCAGCCGCCACGAGGGATCCGGGTCGTTTTCCGTACCTCAATTTCCGCGCCTCAATCCATTTTTCCCGGCCGCCGCTTGCATCCGGCGGCGCTTCATGGTATGATAATAACACTTCTGCGGAAGTTCTTTCCGCAAGATGCTTCTGATTGAATCCGCGCGCAGATCGCCGCATTTTCACAGAAAAGGAATTGTAAACCACAGAGAGAAAGCGGGAGGTGGGGCGCCTATGGCTGGATGAAATTAATGGTTGACATTTTAATGGAACTATACTATGATGATAACTAGAAAAAGAACGTTTGTTCGCATTGGAGGACGCTATGGCGAAAGAAGAGAAAGTAATGGTCAACAACCGCAATATGAATCGTGAAGATAAGCTGAAAGCGCTGGATGCGGCGCTGACTCAGATTGAGAAGGCATACGGCAAGGGCTCCGTGATGAAGCTCGGAGACTCCGGCGCCAATATGAATATTGAAACTGTTCCCACCGGCTCCATCAGCCTGGACATCGCGCTGGGACTGGGCGGAGTGCCCAAGGGCAGGATCATCGAGGTTTACGGCCCCGAGTCCTCCGGTAAGACCACCGTGGCCTTACATATGGTGGCCGAGGTGCAGAAGCGCGGCGGCATCGCCGGTTTCATCGACGCCGAGCACGCCCTGGACCCCGTCTACGCCAAGAACATCGGGGTGGATATCGACAACCTGTACATTTCCCAGCCTGACAACGGCGAGCAGGCCCTGGAGATCACCGAGACCATGGTGCGCTCCGGCGCGGTGGACATCGTGATCGTGGACTCCGTGGCCGCCCTGGTGCCCAAGGCCGAGATCGACGGCGAGATGGGCGACTCTCACGTGGGACTGCAGGCCCGCCTGATGTCCCAGGCCCTGCGCAAGCTGACCGCCGTGATCAGCAAGTCCAACTGCGTGGTGATCTTTATCAACCAGCTGCGCGAGAAGGTGGGCGTGATGTTCGGCAACCCCGAGACCACCACCGGCGGCCGCGCATTAAAGTTCTATTCCTCCGTCCGCCTGGATGTGCGCCGGATCGAGACTTTAAAGCAGGGCGGTGAGGTGATCGGAAACCGCGTCCGCGTCAAGGTTGTGAAGAATAAGATCGCTCCGCCCTTCAAGGAGGCCGAGTTTGACATCATGTTCGGAAAGGGTATCTCCAGGGAGGGCGATATCCTGGATCTGGCGGCCAAGGACAATATCATCGAGAAGAGCGGCGCCTGGTTCGCCTACAACGGCTCCAAGATCGGTCAGGGCCGTGAGAACGCCAAGCAGTATCTGGCAGACAATCCGGACATTCTGGCCGAGGTGGAGGAGAAGGTGCGCACCAAGTACGGCCTGGCTCCGGCTCACGAGGGTCTGCCCCAGCGGGAGGAAGAGCCCAAGCTGCTGTTCGACGAGGCCGGCGGCAAGAAATAAGCCTGGTTACAACCAGAGCCGGATTCCCCCGGCGCCGCACCGTACCGCGGCGCTGGGTTGAATCCTGGAACATACAAGTAAAATCGAGAGGAGCGTGGAAGCTATGACCATCACTTCCATTGTCCCCGTGGATAAACGAAAGTGCAAAGTCTTTGTGGATGAAGGCTTTGCCTTTGTTTTATACAAGGGGGAGATCGGCCGTCTGGGGCTTGCGGAGGGGGCAACCCTGTCCGAAGAGCTGTACCGGCAGATTGAGACGGAACTGTTAAACCGCAGGGCCAGGGAGCGCAGCGTGGACCTGCTGAAGGCCTCGGACAAGAGCGAGAGCCAGATCCGCAGCCGCCTGGAGGAGGACGGGTTCCCCCAGCCCGTGATCGACCGCACCATCGCCCTGTTGAAGAAGCACCGCTACGTGGACGACGAGGCCTTTGCAAGACGTTACGTGGAGAATGGCGGCGCACGCAAGAGCCGCCGCCAGCTGGCCTACGAGCTGCGCCAAAAGGGCGTGGACAGCGAGCTGGTGGACGAGGCTCTGCGGGAGGCGGCTCCGCCCGAGGAGGAGACAGTCCGCCGTCTTGTGCAAAAAAAGGTGGGCAATCCGGGAGACCTTTCGCGGGAGGAATTGCAGAAATTGTACGCATTTCTGGGCCGTAAGGGTTATTCCTACGAGGTGATCCGCCGGGTGATCGGCGAAATCTGCGACGAGTACCAGTGACAGGCTGTTTCCAGGGCCTCCGGTGGTTTTGTTCATATTGTCTGGATTTGTGCGAAAACAGGGTGAATATACTTGACACAATACTGAAAAACGTATAAAATTAATATGTTGTAGTTCGTACAATGAAAATCAAATAGAGGAGGTGCTCCTGTGTTGCAGATAGTGGTCCCATCACTGATAGTCGGGATAATAATGGCTATTATTGCTTGGTTTGCCGCCCGTTCCTTTGAACGGAAACAGTACGACAGTAAAGTCGGAAGTGCGGAAGAAAAATCCAGAGAAATAATAGATGAAGCATTAAAAACTGCGGAGACAAAGAAGCGAGAAGCTCTCCTGGAAGCCAAGGAAGAATCCTTAAAGACAAAGAATGAATTAGAAAAGGAAACCAAGGAGAGAAGAGCGGAACTTCAACGTTACGAGAAGCGCGTATTGAGCAAGGAAGAGAACGTTGAAAAAAAGGCAGATGCCCTGGAAAAGAAGGAGGCTGACCTTGTCAGAAGAGAAAATGTTCTGAGCAAGCGCAGTGCGGAAGTGGAAGCCCAATATGAAAAAGGCATACAGGAACTGGAGCGGATATCCGGTCTGACCTCCGAACAGGCAAAAGAATATCTTTTAAAATCTGTTGAAGAAGATGTAAAACATGACACAGCGAAGTTAATTAAGGAACTTGAACACAAAGCAAAGGAAGAAGCGGACAAGAAGGCAAGGGATCTGGTTGTGACTGCGATTCAGCGGTGCGCGGCGGATCATGTGGCGGAAACCACCGTTTCCGTCGTACAGCTTCCCAATGATGAGATGAAAGGCCGCATCATTGGCCGAGAGGGACGCAACATTCGTACCCTTGAGACTCTGACGGGCGTGGAATTGATTATCGACGATACCCCTGAGGCAGTGGTGTTGTCCGGGTTTGATCCCATTCGTAGAGAAGTTGCCAGAATTGCTCTGGAGCGTTTGATTGTGGACGGGCGTATTCATCCGGCCAGAATCGAGGAAATGGTAGAAAAAGCACAAAAAGAAGTGGAGACCAACATGCGGGAAGAAGGCGAGGCAGCATGTCTCGAGGTTGGAATTCACGGCATTCATCCTGAACTGATTAAGTTGCTTGGTAAGATGAAGTTTAGAACAAGCTATGGACAGAACGCATTAAAGCATTCAATCGAGGTTGCACAGCTGTCGGGACTTCTGGCAGCGGAGCTTGGAGTGGATGTACGTTTGGCGAAACGTGCCGGTTTATTACATGACATTGGTAAATCCGTTGACCATGATATGGAAGGCACACATGTTCAGCTGGGCGCAGATCTCTGCAAGAAGTACAAGGAGTCTGCGACCGTGATCAACGCGGTGGAGTCTCATCATGGCGATGTTGAACCGAACAGTCTGATTTCCTGTATTGTGCAGGCTGCGGATACGATTTCCGCGGCAAGGCCCGGTGCAAGGCGTGAGACGTTGGAGACATATACAAACAGATTGAAACAGTTAGAAGATATTACCAACTCCTTCAAGGGAGTGGACAAGTCTTTTGCCATTCAGGCAGGTCGGGAAGTTCGAATTATGGTGGTTCCGGAACAGATCAATGACGACGGCATGGTATTGCTGGCCAGAGACATTTCGAAACGCATCGAGAGCGAACTGGAATATCCGGGACAGATCAAGGTGAACGTGATCCGTGAGTCGAGAGTGACGGATTACGCGAAGTAAATGGCCGAAGTAAAATGATCAATACCTCAAAACCGCAGCAAGCGAAACGCTTTGCGGTTTTGGGGTATTTTTTTGGTTGACTATTCTAAAAAAATATAATATTATAAAAATATAGAATAATAGATGGCGGTGAATTTTATGAAAGACATGGAAAAGATCATTTTTCATCCGATCCGCATGCGCATCATCCAAATGATCGCGCAGAGCCGGACCGCGACGGTGGCCGCCCTGGCCGAGGGCCTGGCGGATATCCCGCGTTCCACGATTTATCATCACATGGGGATTTTGTGTGAGAATCAGATTCTTCGTGTGGTCAGGGAGCAAAAGGTCCGCGGGACTTACGAGAAGGAATACGGCTTAAACTATGACGAGATTGCAGTCCCGGCAGAGAATACGGAGCGCGCTGTGTCGAATCTGCTTCTGAAACTCTATGCCGGCTTCAGTTCCTATTTCGCAGTCCCGAACCAAGATCCGGTCCGGGACCAGCTGTTTCTCTCGGTGAATACCCTGATGCTTGCGGATGAGGAGTTCGAGGACTGCCGCCGGGAGCTGTTTGACGTGATCCAAACATATATGAACCGGCCCGCTGCAGAGAACCGGAGGCCAAGGCTGCTCTCCGTGGTGTCCGCTCCCTGCGCGGGAGAGCGGAAGGACGGCTCTGAGAAGGAGGAAAAAGCGTGACGGCAGCGGTGCGGAAGACCTTTGGCCTTTTGGCCGGTATTTTAATTTATTATTTGGTACACGAAGGGGCCCATCTGGTCCTGGCAATGGCCTTTGGAGTGTTTCAGGAGGTGCGTTTTCTGGAGCTGGGTGTGCAGATTGCCATTACCAGCCGGGAGGCGCTGTCTGATCTGCAGTTTGCCGCGTTTAATGCGGCGGGAGCGGGGGCGTCCCTTGCCATCGCCTATTTACTCGTTTTGTCTGCCGGGCGGATCAACCGGCTGAAAGGCAAGGTGGTAAAAGCGGTCGGCTACTACACGACGATTCTGCTTCTGCTCAACGATCCCTTTTACCTGTCCGTGCTCTGCGGTTTTGTGGGCGGTGGGGACATGAACGGCATCGTTATGTTCGGGATTTCAGAGACAGCGGCCCGCGTGGCATTCGGCGCGCTGGGGCTGGTCAATCTGGGAATCGTATGGAAGTATGTGCTGCCTGCGTACCGGGCGGGATTTGCGGGCGTAGGGGACAGAAACCGATGACGGGAAACGCGGATTTGAAAGGAAATCAAACGGACGGCTGGTATAGCGTTTGGGAGGAAATCGGATGGACGGTTTGATTTATTATATTGAGGACGAGGAGGATATTACCTGGGGAGTCCGGGAATATCTGCAAAACAAGGGATTTCATGTGGAAGTGCTGGGCACGGCGAGGGAGGCGAAGGCGGCGTTGGAACGGAAACTGCCATCCCTGGCGCTGGTGGACTGGAATCTTCCGGACGGGAGCGGGGAACAGCTGTGCAGATGGATCCGGGAGCGGTGGAAGGAGCTGCCGGTGATTTTTCTTACGGTGAGAGGGGAGTCCGGCGATATTGTGCGGGGCTTTGAGAATGGGGCGGACGACTATATTTCCAAGCCCTTTGACCTGGGGGTGCTCCACGCGCGCGTCCGCGCCCTGTTGAAACGTGCGGGTAAGGGGGAGACGGCCCGATTAAGCTGTGGGCCGCTGTCCCTGGATACCGGGACGATGAAGGTGTATTGGGAAGCCCGGTGCCTGCCGGTCAGTCCGGTGGAATACCGGCTGTTGGAGATTTTGATAAAGAATCAGCACCGCACCGTTACCAGGCAGAGCCTGCTGGAGTCCATTTGGGACAGCAGCGGGAATTATGTCAATGACAATACCCTGACGGTGGCCATGAAACGGCTGCGGGAAAAGCTGCCCCAGCCGGAATGTATCCGTACCGTCAGGAGTTTTGGATATTGTATGGAGGAGGTTGAGACATGAGCCGAACATCCGGCCGGTCTGCGGCCATCGGTTTTACCGCCGGCTTTGCGCTGGGAGGCGTTCTGGCGGCCTGCGCCTATGTGGCCTGGGCCGCAGGCCGCCAATACGGGCAGTTAGCGCGGCTGGCCGGACAACTGTCCCGGCGGTGGCCTGGAAATGAGACGGAGATTGTAGGGATGATCAAGGCGGCGTCTGAGAGCGTCGGAGACGGCGCGGCGGCGGGAATGGAGCTTTTGAGAAGCTACGGTTTTGAACCGGTCCGGCTGGCCTCCGGTTTTGGCCCGGGTATGGTCCTGCTCACGCTGGCGGGATTGGGAGCGTTTCTGGGAATCCTCTGGTGTGCCTGGCGCAGAGAGCGCAGAAGGAAAATCCTGCGGATCGGGGAGATGACGGCTTATCTGGAGCAGTCCAACCGGAAGGAGGGAGCGGGCCTCCTGGCTGGGCGGGAGGACGATTTTTCGCCGCTGCAGGATGAGATTTACAAGACGGTGACCGCGCTGCGCCTGGCGGCGGAGCGGGAAGAGAAAGCCCGACGGGAGTTTGCGGACCGGCTTGCGGATGTGGCTCATCAGATCAAAACGCCGGTTACGTCCATCGCCATTACCGCCCAGGCGTTGGACCAGACGGGAAATGATCCGGGCCTGAACCGGATCCGCAGGCAGACGGAGCGGCTGGAGCAGCTGGTGGAAACGCTTTTGACCTTTGCCCGAATCGACTCCGGCGCGCTCCGGTTGGAAAATAAGGCAGTGGACGTGTACACGGCGCTGGAACTGGCTGCGGAGACGGTGGAACCGGTTCTGCACCGCAGGCAGATTGACCTTGAGATCCCCAACCACCCGGGGATTTCATTTTCGGGGGACCTGGAATGGACGGCGCAGGCGTTTATCAATCTGTTTAAAAACTGCGCCGACCACGCGCCGCAGGGCGGGAGGATCGCCGTGGAGTACGGGGAGAATCCGCTTTATACGGAGATAACGGTCCGGGATAACGGACCGGGGTTCGCGCCGGAGGAACTTCCTTACATTTTCCAGCGGTTTTATCAGGGGAAGAGGAGCGTAGGCGATGAGCCGGGAAGCGGAGCGGGGGATGGGAGGGACGCTGGAGAGGGAGTGTCGCGTGGTGAGGAGGCCGGGCCGGGAGTGTCGCACGGTGAGGAGGCCAGGCCGGGAGTTTCGCATGGTGAGAAGGCTGGGCCGGGATTGCTGCCCGGCAGTTCTCTCGCCCCCCGCCTGAACCGGGAAAAGGGGGCCGGCCTGGGTCTGGCCCTGGCCAAGTCCGTGATCGAGTTGCAGGGCGGTTTTATAGAGGCTAGAAATCTGCCGGAAGGGGGAGCCTGCTTTACCGTGCGATTTTACTGTCACCGGGATGTCACTTTTCTGTGATAAGCTGTGATTATCCGAATAAAACAGCAGACAGAAGGAGGAATATGGCTTGGAGATATTGCGGTGTGAGGCTGTGACCAAGGTGTACGGCAGAGGTGCAAATCAGGTGAAAGCGCTGGACGGCGTCAGCCTGTCCATTGAAAAAGGGGAGTTTGTGGCGGTAGTGGGAGCTTCCGGTTCCGGCAAATCCACCCTGCTCCATCTGATGGGCGGTGTGGACCAGCCCACAGAGGGGCGGGTTTTCGTGGAGGATGAGGACATTTCCACCCTGAATCCGGTGAAGGCGGCGGTATTCAGGCGCAGGAAGGTAGGGCTGATCTACCAGTTCTACAATCTGATTCCCACTTTGAGTGTGGAGCAGAATATCAAGCTGCCCATGCTGCTGGACAAGCGCAGGCCGGATGAGGCGTATTTCCGGGGGCTCGTGGCTGGCCTGGGGTTGGAGGACAAGCTGAAGGCCCTGCCCGGCGCGCTCTCCGGCGGGCAGCAGCAGCGGACTGCAATCGCCCGTTCTCTCCTGTACCGCCCGGCCGTGGTTCTGGCGGATGAACCCACCGGAAATCTGGACCGGCAGAATTCCCGGCAGATTGTGGAACTGCTGAAGGGGTCCAACCGGGACCTGGGCCAGACCATTGTGATAATTACCCACGATGAGCGGATTGCCCTGGAGGCGGACCGCGTGGTACAAATCGAGGACGGCCGCATCGTGTCGGACCGCCGCACGGTCTAGGGGGTGCGCTATGTGGAGACTATTTTCACTGGACTATATCAGGCGCAACCGGGCCGCATGTATTTCCATCGCGGTGACGGCGATGATCGCGTCGTTCCTGATCTCGGCAATCAGCGGGATTTTTTACAATATGTGGGAGGACGAGAACCGTCTGATCGCCGCGGAGGAAGGGGATTGGCAGGGACGGCTGCGGGGGGATCTGAATGCGGAGGCCCTGGCAGTGGCGGAAAGCTTTGACAATGTGAGCCGGGCGGAGTTGGCGGCGGACCAGGAGAGCGGGGAAATGGTCCTCTCCCTCTGGTTTGAAAATCCCCGGAGCGTTTACCAGGACACGGAGCAGCTGGCCCGGCTGATCGGCGGGAACGAGGAAGCTGGTGGAGTGAGCACCCAGTATCACTACAAGCTGTTAAACCAGTATTTGATCTTCTCGCCGGAGGAGAAGGAGAATCCGCCCCAGCTTCTGTTTCTTTATCTGGGTTTCCTGACCGTGGTGTGTATTTCCCTTGCCATGATGATTCACAGCGCGTTTGCGGTTACCATGGAGAGCAGGATGCAGCAGCTGGGAATGATGAAGAGCGTGGGTGCTACCCCGGCTCAGATCAGGACCGTGCTGCTCCAGGAAGCTATGGCCCTGTGCCTGTTTCCTGTTTTGGCGGGAATTCCCCTTGGGGCGGGCAGCTGCTATTGGTTTATGAGAATGGCCGGCAGCCTGGCGGAGAACCTGGGAGTCAGCCGCGCCGTGGGGGCGGTATTTTATTTTCCGGCTCCGGTGGTCCTTTTGTCCCTTGCGGTCTGCCTGTCCACTGTGTGGATATCGGCCTGGCTGCCCGCCGGACGGCTGGCGGGGCTGGCTCCCCTGGAAGCGGTGAGGGGAGGCCGGGAAGCCGCGCCTGTGAAAATGAGGCGGTTCCGCCTGATTGTGGGAATGTTCGGCATCGAGGGGGAGCTGGCCCGAGAATCTCTCTACGCCAGGAGACGGGCTTTTCGGACAGCGGGCATCTCGCTGACACTGGCTTGCTTTGTGTTCAGCGCATTTTTGAATTTTGAGGTGGTTTCCTATCTTCACACCTACCACACGTTTTTTGAGCGGTATCAGGATACCTGGGATTTGCTGCTCACCCTGGACAAAAGGACGGAGCGGGAGGGGATGGCAGGGCACGGACTGCTGGAAGCACTGCGGGGACTGGATGGGGTTGAGAGCTGCGCTGAGTACCAGAAGTATCAGGCCCACGTCCGGCTTCCGGCGGACATGGTGAGCCAGGAGCTTGAGGCGCTGGGGGGACCACTGGGGCTTACGGACACGGGGATTGTGAGAGATGGCCGGGATTATCTGGCGCAGGCTCCGCTGGTGGTTCTGGACGATGCGAGTTTTCGGGAATACTGCCGGGAGTCGGGGATGGAGTTGGAGCCGTGGACCGGGCCGGAGGCGGGGATGAAGTTGGAGCCGGGAGATGATCTGTCCACCGGCGGAACCAGGATTCCGGTCGTGGCGGTGAACCGTATCTGGGATAATCTCAACAGCCGCTATAAGAACCGGCAGTATGTTCCGTATTTGAAGGCAGAGGACGGGCTGGAGCTGGAGCTTGCCCAAGTGACCGGAAGAGCGGCAGAGGCGGGAAATGCGGCCAAGACCGGAAGGGCGGCGGAGGATGAGTCCCCGGATCCAGCCCCTGCACAGGACCCTTTGAAAGCCCGGATTCTCGCCTATAGCGACCTGCCGCCGGACTTGAGGGAGGAATACGAGGATTTTACCCTGGTGCTGGTGGCGCCGGAATCCGGTTTTCGGAACGCGGAGGCCGCGTTTGGGAAGGCGGACAGGCATTTTAACATATTGACGGAGTCGGACGAGGTGATTGACGGAGTTCAGGCGCAGATTGAGGGGATGATGGGGAGCGCGCCCGGATGGGAGATGGAAAACCGGCTGAACGAGGAGGCGTTCAACGAGGCGGTCCGGACCGGTTACAAGCTGGTGATGGGAATTTTGTGCGGAACCCTGGCGCTTGTGGGCCTGTCCAACGTATTTGCCAACGCCCTGGGCAGCATAAGCCAGCGCAAGCGGGAATTTGCCCGCTACCTGTCCGTGGGTATGACGCCGGGAAGCGTACGAAAAGTGCTGGCGCTGGAGGCATTTTACGTGTGCGCCAAGCCGGTGGCCGTCAGCCTGCTGCTCAATATTCCCTTTGTGGCCTACTGCCTCCGGGCAAGCCTGCTTATGCCCGGGGAATACCTGGCGAATCTGCCGGTTCTGCCCATTGGCATATTTGTGCTGTCCATTTTCCTGGCGGTGGGAACCGCATACTGGATCGGAGGCAGGCGGATTCTGAGAGGGGATCTGGTCGGGATGTTGAGAGATGGGACGCAGATTTGATATAAGGATGTGAAAGCGCGCGGAACTCTGGCCCTGCGCCGGAGAGCAGCTGGAAAATGAACTCAAATGCAATCACGGGCCGCCGGAATGATTACCGGCGGCCCGTGATTGTTCCGTCTTATGAAATATGTTGCGGGCTGCCTCTCTTCACCCCCTGCCCGGCAAATACACCAGAAACCGCGCCCCGCCCCCCTCGGCGTCCTCCAGCCCGATGGTCCCCCCGTGTAACTGCACCAGCTCTTTAGCCACGGACAGGCCCAGGCCGTAGTGTTGGCGGTCGGTGCGGGAGCCGTCGGCCCGGTAGAAGCGGTCGAACACATGCTTTTTGTCCGCGTCCGGTATGCCGCAGCCCTGGTCGGAAACGGCAAAGGCCACCCCTGCCTTTTTGTGCCCCCGGGCTTCGCGGCGGCAGGCGGACAGCGTCACCTGTTTTCCGGCGGGGGTGTAGGTCAGGGCGTTGTCCAGCAGGATGGAGAGCACCTGTTCCAGCCGCTGGCCATCCCCGGTGATGTGGGGCAGGGGTTCCTCCGGCAGCTCCAGGCACAGGCGGATGTTCCGCTCATGGGCCAGCGGTTCAAACCGCTCGTACACGCCGATCAGCAGGGTGTCCGCGTCTAAGTCCTCCCTGCGGATGGTCCAGGTCTTGGCGTCCGCGGAGGCCAACAGCAGCAGGTCGCTGACCAGGCCGGACAAACGCAGGCATTCCCGGTCGATGTTGGCCAGAAACTGGTCCTGCTTTTCCGGGGCGGCGGTCACCGCGGACAGGCTGGAGCGGATGACGGACAGGGGGGAGCGCAGCTCGTGGGAGGCCGCCGCGATAAATTCGTTCTGTTTTTTCCGGCTCTCCTCGATGGGCTTTAGAGAGCGCCCCACCAGCACCCGGCACACCAGATAGAGAGCGGCGATTCCCACCACGTCCATAAACAGGAACAGGAAACGCTGCCGGTAAATCCCCGCGTCCGCCGGGTTCTGCCAGGCCAGCAGGGTCAGGCTCTGATAACCCTTGGCTGTGGGAATCACCAGCACGGAGCCGAAGTAGGCGTCCTGGTTTGGGCCGTTTAAGGTGAAGATGGAGGTGCGCGACAGGGAGGAGGAGACGGGCCGCATATCGATGCGCACCTTCTCCTCCTCCGCTGTTTTTATGGCCTGGGCGATCAGCTCCTCGCGGGCGGTGGGCGGCGTCCAGGCGCCCCTGTAGAGCAGAGGACGCCCGTTGTCCTCGATGTGGATGATCAGCTTGCCCGCGCTTTCCATCCGGGCCAGCCAGGTGCAGTCGATGGTGCCGCCGGACTGGAGCCGGGAGGTGATGGTGAGCAATGTATTCTGAAAATTTTCCAGATTCTTTTTCTGAAATTCCCGGGTACCCACCGCCAGCACCCCCAGGATCACGGCGGTGAGAATCAGGCCGGTGGTCACGGTGTAGAGGGCGGTCAGCCGTCTATGAAGCTGTTTGATTTCATTCATGGTAATCCCTCCAGGGCCGCGGTAAGTGCGTTTGCCGCGGTTGTTTTTTGTTGGCTTCAACGGGTCGTTTCTGTTGGCTGTGGGCGCTTATCCGGATGTAGTGGGCTGCTGGGACAGCCTGCAGTCGATTGCGCGGCTCACGGCTGCCGTTCTTTCAACTGGTATCCGGTTCCGTGAATGGTGACAATCTGCGCCGAAGCGCCCACGGACCGCAGCCTGCGCCTCAGAAAATAGATATAGTTGTCCAGGTTTCCGTCCTCCACCTCGGCGTCCACGCCCCATATGTAGGTGAGAATTATTTCACGGGGAAGAATCTGGCCCGCACCCCGGATCAGATATTCCATGAGGGCGGTTTCCCGCTTGCTGAGCCGCACGGTGCCTCCGGGGCCGGACAGCTCCCGCCTGTCCGCGTCCAGGCGGATGTCGGCGAAGCATTTTTCCGCTCCGGCGTGGAAATTCCCCGGCCGGCGGGTGACCGCCCGGATGCGGGCCAGCAGCTCGCCCACGGCGTACGGCTTCACCAGATAGTCGTCCGCCCCGGCGTCCAGCCCGTCGATGCGGTCGTTGACTCCGTCCAGAGCGGTGGTGATGATCACCGGCGTGGCGATCTGTTTTCTGCGCAGGCCCTGTAAAATGGTCAGGCCGTCCACCTGGGGCAGCATCCGGTCCAGAACAATCACGTCGTAGGGGTATTGATTGGCGTAAAAAAGGGCGTCCTGCCCCTGATAGCACACGTCGGTCTCATAACCCGCGCGCTCCAACTGTAATTTGACCGTATTACAGAGGTCGCGGTCGTCCTCCACCAGCAGTATTTTCATAGGTTTTTTCCTTTTCTGAATCAGTCATGTTTCCTTAATTATACCTTGTCGGCAGCCGGAGGGCTGTCGATAAGAGATGCGTTTCCTTAATTATACCTTGTCGGCAGCCGGAGGGCTGTCGATAAGAGATACGTTTCCTTAATTATACTTTGTCGGCAGCCGGAGGCTGTCGATAAGAGATACGTTTCCTTAATTATACTTTGTCGGCAGCCGGAGGCTGTCGATAAGAGATACGTTTCCTTAATTATATCAGACAAATCTCTAAAAAACCTAAAAGAAATATTTCCATATTTCCAGTTTTTTTAGAGATTGCCCTGTTATGATGGAGGTATACGAAATGACAGAAAAGGGAGTGGACAATGATGAAAAAACGATGGATGTGCGCGCTGCTGGCTGCCGGTATGCTGGCCAGTGTCCTGTCCGGCTGCGGGCAGTCGTCCTTTACGGAGACGAAAGGAACCGCCGATGCCGGAACGAAACCCCAGGCCCAGGAGGGGGATTCGGTGCCGATGGGCCGCTATGTGGAGGGGGAGATCGAGCTTCCCGGGGAGAGCCGGGAGGATATTTCCGATATCATTCAGAATGAGAACGGCGCATTGGAGCTATACACGGAAAAAGACGACGAGATCCGCCGCTACACCTTTGACGGCCAGGAGTGGAGGCGGGAGGAGAAGAGCCTGATGGAGGGCCTGGAGATACCCTATAACGTTCATGTGATTCTGGGCGGGGACGGCAGCCGCTACGCCCTGTACCCGCTGTCCAATGGTTACCGGTTCCGTCTGATGAAACTGGCGGAGGACGGGGAGCACCAGGAGATTTTGGAGGAGCTCCTCTCTGAAAAGCGGGATAATGGCTCCTACAAGCATTACCCGGACTTCGCGGGGATAACTCCCGAGGGGAATATCCTTCTGTCCCTGCGCGACATGACGAGAGTCTACACCCCTGAGGGAGAGCTTGTGATGGAGGTGCCTCAGACCAGCTGCTCCTCGGACTGGAAAACCGCCTCCTACTTAAAAGGGAACGAGTATCTGACCATCGGGGAAAACGGCTACATCCGATACGACGTGTCCGAGACCAAGGGGCAGATGATGGAGGAGATCGCCTACCAGCAGGGGAATTCCGATCAGTATGCGGCCGTGACGCCGGACAGGGAAGGCGGCTTTTTTATGGCCAACCCGAAAGGCATTCACCACATCGGCCAGGGCGGAAGCATCTGGGAGACGGTCGTGGACGGGGAGTTAAACTCGTTGAGCCAGCCCAGTGCCTATATCATCAAGCTGTTCGTGGGAGCGGAGGACGATTTCTACGTGTGGATCAACAGTGCGGGAACCGACATGATCAAGCATTACACCTATGACCCGGAGATTCCGTCCGTGCCGGGAAAAACCCTGACCGTGTACGGCCTGGACCTGGGCTCGGCGGAGACGGTGCGCCAGGCTGCGTCCATGTTCCAGCTGGCCCACCCCGACGTGCGGGTGGAGCTGATCGACGGCCAGACGGAAGCGGGGAGCACCACGGTTTCAGATACCATCCGGGCGCTGAACACGGAGCTGCTGAGCGGAAACGGGGCCGACGTGCTGGTGCTGGACGGACTGCCGGCGGACGCCTATATAGAGAAAGGCGTGCTCCTGGACCTGCGGGAAGCGTTAAAGCCCATGCTGGAAGCAGAAGAGTTTGGGGAAAATATCACAGGCCCCTTTACGGAGGCGGACGGAGGTATTTACCGGATTCCGTCCAGGATGACCCTGATGACCGTATACGGCGACCCGGAGGCCCTGGCGAGCCTTAAAACCATGGAGGATGCCAGGAGATATCAGAGCGATCCCTCCCATTTGCCCCTGCGGCCCAGGACGACCTATGAGAATCTGCTGCGCCACATATTCATGTTGTACAGCCGGGAGATCGTGGACAGCGAGAGCGGGATGCTGAAACCCGGAAAGATTGCGGAGCTGCTGGAGACGGTAAAGGTGTTGGGCGAAGCCAACGATTCCAGAGCGTCCTTTGACGAGTCTGACGAGGGTGAGATCCGGTTTTACTATAACACGTCCCTGAAGTCCCAGAGTCTGCCGGGGGACGAATCCATAGAATTGCAGCGGGGCGATATCTGCGCGGCCATAGAGTCGGTGGATGGAATGTACAGCCTGATGCTGCCCCTGGCGGTGGCCGGGCAGCTGGGCTATCAGATGGAAGGGTATAACGCCTGCTACATGCCGTCGCAGATGCTGGGAATCAACCGCTCCGGTGGACAGATCGGGCTGGCGGAGGAGTTCGTCCGGTTTGTGCTGGGAGAGCAGGTGCAGGACAGCGACCTGATGGACGGTCTGCCGGTGAACAAGAAGGCTGCGGCCCACTGGGCCAGCGAGGACTGGGGAAACCCGGAGCTTTCGATTGCGGTCAGCGGCGGGGACGGCTACAGCCTTGCGGGAACGTTCCCGACGGTGGAGCAGCGGAGCCGTATCTTCGCGCTGGCGGAGGCTGCCGACCAGCCCATTCTGGCGGACCAGGTGCTGCTGGACATCATTATGGCGGAAACGAAGGGATATTTTGATGGAACCTTGTCTTTGGAGCAGGCGGCGCAGAACGCTGAGAGCAAAGCGAACCTTTACTTCGCAGAATAGGGCGGCCTTCCTGTTTCTGGCCCCCAGCGCGGCCGGGACCGTGGTGTTTACGCTGATTCCCTTCGGGGCCGTGATCGCGGAGGCGTTTACCGGGATGGCGGACGGAACCTTTGCGGGATTGGAAAATTTTATCCTGGTGGTCCACAACGCCGCCTTCCGGCTGGCGGCGAAGAATACCCTGCGTTTTATGGCGGTCTGCATCCCCCTTCTGATGGCCGTGTCCCTGTGGACCGCGGTGCTGGTGAAGGCCGCGGCGGACCGCTCCGGGGTGTTCAAGACCACGATGCTTCTGCCCATGGCGGTGCCGGTGGCCTCGGTGGTCTGTCTCTGGAAGGTGATGTTTCATCCCCAGGGGCTGTTAAACCAGCTTCTGGGGAACACAGGCGGCGCGGGCATCGATTTCATGCGGCGGAAAAGCGCGTTCCTGGTGCTGGTATTTACCTATATCTGGAAAAATAATGGCTACGACATGGTGTTGTGGCTGGCCGGTCTGGACGGAATCTCAGGGGAACTTTACGAGGCGGCCCAGGTGGACGGAGCCGGTCCCTGGCAGAAATTCCGCTACATTACGGCGCCGGGGTTAAGGGGCACGGCTTCCCTGGTGGCCCTGCTGTCGGTGATCAACTCCTTCAAGGTGTTCCGGGAGGCGTACCTGATCGCTGGGGATTACCCCCACGACAGCATTTACATGCTCCAGCACCTGTTCAACAACTGGTTCGTCTCCCTGGATATCCAGAAAATGAGCGCGGCGTCGGTGCTGCTGGAGACGGCTGTGCTCTTCGGAGTTCTTCTGTGGAGGCAGAGGAGGGGCGGACATGATTAAACGGGTGATGGTGCGGGTTGTCCTGACGGTTATGTGTCTGTTTGTCTGGCTCCCGCTGTTTTTGATGGCGGGAAATTCCCTGATGGGAGAGTGGGAGATGCTGGACCGGTTTGGGGCGGTGTTTGGCGCGGCGAACCGGCCGGTGAAGGCAGCGCTTCTGCCCTCCTATCCCACGCTGAAGCCCTATGTGGAGCTGCTGCTGGACTCGCCGGGCTTTTATGTGATGTTCTGGAATTCCTGCCTGCAGACGGGACTTGCGGTGGCCGGTCAGCTTCTGGTGGCGCTTCCGGCGGCCTGGGCCTTCGGAGCCTTATCGTTTAAGGGCAGGAGAGGGCTGTTTCTGATCTATATCATCCTGATGCTTCAACCCTTCCAGGTGACCATGGTGCCGAACTATCTGGTGCTCAAACGGCTGAGTCTGCTGAACAGCCATCTGGCGGTGATTCTGCCCGCGGCCTGGTCGGCATTTCCGGTGTTCATCATGGCGAAATTTTTTGAGACGATCCCCCGGCCGCTTATGGAGGCTGCGGGATTGGATGGGGCCGGGAGCTGGATGATTTTCTGGGAAATCGGGGTGCCCATCGGAAAGCCGGGCATCGTCTCGGCCATGGTGCTGGGGGTTCTGGAAACCTGGAACGCCATCGAACAGCCCATGACGTTTTTAAAGGAGCAGAGGCTTTGGCCCCTCTCCCTGTACCTGCCGGAGATCACGGCGGACAAGGCGGCGGTGGCCTGGGCCGCTTCGGTGACGGCCATGATCCTGCCGGTCAGCCTGTTTGTGATGGGACAGGGGGCCCTGGAACAGGGGATTGCGGCCTCGGGAATCAAGGAATGAGTGGTGAGCGGCGATGAAACGGTTTACAGTGGGATTTCTGATTGTGATGGTAATATTTACATTTTTATCCAGGGCCCTGGACTCCGTGACCATTGCCAGGGTTCAGACCGGGTACGGGAAGCAGGGGTCCGTGTCCTACCGGATCACGGGGGAGGGGACCTTTGAGGCGGACCGGCTGTCCTACCGCCCGCTGCCGGAGGGGATGCGGGTGGACACGATTCTGGCCCGTCCCGGGGACGTGGTGCAGGCGGGGGATACGATTCTCACATTGCAGATGGAACCGCTGCAGGAGAAACGGGAGGAGCTGGCTGTCGCGCTTCGGCAGGCGGAGCTGGCTCTGGAACAGGAACGCCTGTCCGGCCGGGAGATTCCCAGGGTGACCCAGGAGATGCTGGCCCTCCAGCAGATGGAGGTGGACCAACGGGCGCTGGAGCTTGGCAGGCAGGACCTGGCGGACGCCCAGGAAGACTACGATCAGAATGTGGATGCCCTCCGGCTGGAGTACGACCGCCTGGCAGACCGCTCGGAGGATGAAATCCGCCAGGATGCACGGAATGCGTTAAAGAGCGCCAGGCGCGTCTACGATGCCGCCAAATTGGACCGGGATTCTGCGGTGAAGCGTGCGGAGCGGGAGGTCCGGGAAAAGCAGAAAAAGCTGGACCGGCTGAACGCCCAGGAGGACCCTTCGGAGGAGGCGGTGGCGGACGCTGAGGAGGCGTTGGCCGCGGCTGAGGAGGATCTGGAGCTGGTGAAGGAGGAACAGGACATTCTGGTGGAGGAAGCCAAAGCTTCCCTGCGGTCTGCCGAGGAGGATTACGACGACCGCAGCTACGATACCCTCAAGGCCCAGGAGGACTGCAAAAAGGCGTACGAGGACGGCGTGAAGGCGGAGGATGAAAAACTCGCCCTTGCCCAGCGGAAGGTGCTGGAGCTGGAGGAGGCGCTGCGCCAGTCCGGCCAGAACCTGGAAAATGCCAGAATCACAGACGCGGGGACCCGCTCGGAGGAGGAAAAGACCCGGGAGATTTCCCGTCTGCGGCAGGAATCCATGGAGCTGGATCTGGAACAAAAACGGCGCAGCCTGGCAAAGGTGGAGGAGCTCATCAGCCGGGAGGGCGCGGTGACGGCGGTTTCCCGGGCGGTGGTGGCGGGCCTTGACCTGCAGGAGGGCGGACTGATCGGAGCTGCGGATCAGATCCGGCTGGCTGAGGGGCGGATGCTGTTTCGGGCGCAGGTGGACAAGGAGGAGGCGGCCCTTCTGGCGCAGGGACAGCGGATGTCCTTAAAACGGACCGGGGAGGCCAAAGAGTTAAACGCGGTGGTGGAGTCGGTGGACCGCCTGTCCGAAGACGGGAAATGCACGGTGAGCGCTTCCCTTGCGGAGGGCGAGGGATGGCTGGGGGAAACCTGCAGCTTCACGGTGGTGCTGCAATCCGGCGTCTACCCGATGGTGATCCCCATTGAAGCGCTGAGGGAGGATACAATCGGTTATTTCTGCCTGGCCGTGCAGCCGGAAAAGACCATTCTGGGCGAGGAGCTGACGGCTGTGCGGGTCAATGTGGAGGTGCTGGAAAAGAGCAGCACATCGGCGGCTGTGTCGGGCGCGGTCACCAGCGTCACACCTCTGGTTCTCTCTTCCAACAAATCGGTGTCCCCGGGCGACCGGGTACGGGGGGTGACGGAATGAAACGGTGGATGATGATCCTATTGGCGGCGGGTTTTTGTATCACCGCGATACTTTTGTGGCGGGAGCTTAAGGACTTCGGAAGCCAGATATTTTACGAGTACGGGGAAACGGATGCGCCCGGTTGCGAAGTGCTTGACCGGTTGGCGGAGGCAGAGCGGTCGGAGGGAAATCCCCTGCCGGACATGGCGGCATGGACGGTGGAGGAGAACGTGGAGGTGGAGAACCGGAGCCTGGGCCGGGTGAAGAAGGCCGACCGCATGGTGGTCTGGGGCGACCGGGAGCTGGCGGTGAGGCGCGGCCTGGCGGCGGGCAATTACGGCTACCCATCCGACCCCAGGGCCTGCGTGATCAGCCGCGGCCTGGCGATGGAGCTGTTCGGCTCCTCTGCGGTGGTGGGCCTGGAGGTGCGCTGCCAGGGCACGGACTATCTGGTGCGCGGGGTCACCCAGGACGACCGGCGTATGGTGATCGTGCCCGCCTCCGGTTCCTCAGACCGGTTTCCCTATGTGTTGTTGGATTATGGGGCGGACCGCGGGGCCAAATCCGGGGCGGACCAGCTCCTGTACCGCTACGATGCCGGAAGCGCGCGCTACCGGGTGGACGGGGAAATCTGCCTGGCGGCTGCGGGCTTTTTTGCATTTCTGCCGGTGTGGGCGGCCCTGGGACGGAGCCTGTCTGCGTATTTTGGCCGGGAGAAACGCCTCCTGCGCCGGTTTATGGCAGTGTCGGCGGCAGCGTTGGCAGCGGCGGCCTGCATCCGGATGCTGGGGGCGGAGGGAACCCGGTTTCCGCCGGACCTCATCCCCTCCAGATGGTCGGATTTCAGTTTCTGGGGCCAGCGGTGGAGGGAGATCACTCCGGCGCTGCGCTTTGCGGGGGAAAACGGCCGCGTTTTGTGGATGACGCTGCTGCGGGAACGGACGATTGCGGGGATTCTGTGCGGAACCGCGGGGGGACTTACGGTCATTTTTACAGAGGGTGGGATTGTAAGGAAAACGTTATTGACACTCAGGGACAAAATGAGTAAAGTAGGGGGTAGGAGTTAATCTGGATGAGCGCGTATCGAGTGAGGAGGATACACTTTGAAAAAGCACAGTATGAAACATCTGACGGCGGCAGCGGCGGCGGTAGCCCTGGCGCTTTTAACCGCGTTTCCGTCATGGGCGGCCAGCACCACCAAGAAGATCACGTCCGTCACCCTGCAGATCGAGGCGGATATCGAGCCTGGGACGGATTTCGGCGAGGAATCCATTGATTTTGACGCCAGCGGAGACAAGTTTTACGTGGGGGATTACGAGGTCAAGAACGACGGCCAGGCGTGGGAGGAGGATACGGTTCCCAAGCTGGAGGTGACGCTGGAGGCCAACGACGATTACCGTTTTTCCACCTCGATCCGAAAGGACAAGATACGTTTAAAGGGCGTCGGCGCTGTCTGTAAAGGCGCTGCCCGCAAGGAGGCGGGGCAGCAGCTGGTGCTGACCATCGAGCTGGACTCTTTGACCAAGTCCTTAAGGCCCATTGAGAATGTGCGCCTGAACCCCGACGGGGTGGTGACCTGGGATCCGGTGAGCACGGCCGGAAGCTATGAGTTTCGCGTGTACCGGGACGGAAAGTCGGTGGGGAGCGCCATCACCACCACCTACAACAGCTACAACTGTTCGGAGAAGCTGACCAAGAGCGCCAACTACTATGTGAAGGTGAAAGCCTACAACAAGGTCGATTCCTCCATCGAAGGGGAGTGGGCCGAGTCCAACACCATGTACGTGGATGCCAACATGGCGTCCTACTTCAAGGACAATCCCGTGGAGAACCCGGAGGGCGTGTACCCCTACAGCTCCTGGAAGCAGGCGGAGGACGGAAGATGGTGGTACGACAACGGGGACGGAACCTATCCCAGCTCAAACTGGCAGGAGATCGGCGGCAAGTGGTATTTCTTCGACGCAGAGGGTTATATGGTGACCGGCTGGATCGACTGGGAGGGCAAGCGCTATTTCTGCAATGAGAGCGGCGAGATGCTGAAGGACTGCATCACCGAGGACAACTACCGCCTGGGCGAGGACGGGGCGGTGATCAGCCAGGATCCGGTGCCGGGCCCGTAAAGTCCGGGCGGTCTGGGCTGTAAGCGTGGTTTGAGCCGCGGGGACCGGCCCTGCGGGCGGCCGTCAGGGCCATGAGAGAATGAACATAATACGGCTGTCGCGGACTTGTTTGTCCAGCGGCAGCTTTTTAAAGGTGGAGACAAGAGAAGTGGACGATTGGGAACAACAATTTACAGATGCCCTGGAGATCGGATATTCCTACCAGCTGGCGAAACGGATGGAGCAGTTTAAGACAAACCCAGCGCTGGGCTACCGCACGGCGGGCTCCAAAGCGGAATTTGAGACGGGCGAGATGCTTTGCCGGGAGATGGAGGCCATTGGCCTTAAGGACGTGCACAAGGACAAGGTGACGGTGGACGCCTGGGAGTTTGAGAAGGCCGAGATGCGTTTTACGGATTCGGAGGGGGTAAGGCACTGCTTTCAGCTGGGAGCCTATCAGACCAATTTCGACACGGAGGGAACCAGGGAGTTTGAGATTGTCTACCTGGGCAAGGGCACGGCGGACTGTTATGACCGCGTGGATGTGGAGGGAAAGCTGGTGCTGGTGGACATCAACCAGCGGGACGAGTGGTGGATCAATTTCCCGGTTTACCAGGCCCATCTGAGGGGGGCGGCCGCCCTGGTGGCGGTTCAGGAGCAGGGCTACGGGGAGGTCCACAACACGGCCTTAAACGCCCAGGACATCGCGGGACCGGCGGACGCGCCGGCGTTCTCCATTTCCCAGGCGGACGCCTGGGTGCTGAAAAAGGCCATGATGGAGGCCGGAAGCTGCCCGGACGAGAGCGGGATGGAGCCGGGCAACATGGGCGCGGTCGCGGTGGAGTTCGAGGCCAGGACCACCGTGGCGCCGGACCGGGAGACCTACAACATCGTGGGGACCATACCGGGGCGGGGCACGGACCGGATGATTCTGATCACCGCTCATTACGACTCCTATTTCAGCGGATTTCAGGACGACAACGCGGCGGTGGCTATGATGTTTGGGATCGCCAGGGCACTGTTAAAGAGCGGCTACAGGCCAAAGTTCAATCTGGTTTTCTGCGCCATGGCCGCGGAGGAGTGGGGGGTGGCAAACTCCAAGTACGACTGGTCCACAGGCGCTTACGAGGAGGTTTTCACCGCCCATCCCGAGTGGAGGGGAAAAACCTTCGCCAACTTAAATTTCGAGCTTCCGGCCCATGCCCACGGACAGATGGACGCGGTGCGCTGTACCTACGAGTACGAGGATTTCCTGAGCCGTTTTCTGGAAGGCGTTGAGGTGGACCAGGCGGCCTACCCCGACGGGGTGGAGGTGCTCTGCCCCATCCAGACCTGGTCCGACGATTTCTCCATGGCCGTGGCCGGAATCCCGTCCATGGTCAACGAATTCTCCGGCGGGGAGTTTATGGAAACCCACTACCACTCCCAGTTTGACAACGACAATGTGTACCAGGAGCCGGTTTACCGCTTTCACCACGTGCTCTACGGCCGCCTGGTGATGGCCTTCGACCGCCTGCTGCTGCCGCCCATGAACTTCGAGCGCCTGATCCGGGCGGTGACGGACAGCGACGACGTGGGAATCCGGCGCAAGGCAGAGGTGGACACCTGGGAGATGAAGCGCGCCCTGAAGAAGGCCAAGGAGGTCTCCAGGGCGTTGTACCGCAGGATCACGGAGCTGAACCGGGATTACGCGGCGTTTCTGGATCAGGGGGATATGGAGGCGGCGGACCGTTTGTTTGCGCGCTGCGGGGAAATGCAGGAACGGCTGCTGTACATATTCCGAAAGGAGCAGGATTATTTTGTGCGGCTGAACTGGCACGACGAGGTGCTTTTCCCACAGGAGGCGGTGCAGGACAATCTGCGCGCGCTCTACAAGGCTCTGCGGCACGCCTGGGAGGGAAATGCGCGGGCGGCCCTGGAGGACATCTACGGCATCGACAACAACCGCTACGCCTTCCTCTTTGACGAGCAGGTGTTCAACTATTTCACCCAGTACGTGTTAAACCAGCCCGGCAACCGCTTAAAATGGGGCGCGGGCCGTATCGTGCACCATGAGAACCTGTTTCAGCTGGTCCGCAGCCTGAAGGAAAAGCTGGAGGAGGGGCGGGAGAAGGACGTGGATCTCACGCCGGAATACCTGGAGTTAAAGCGGGTGACGGAAAATCAGACCGCGTGCTACCGGGACGATATCCGCTATATGACGGAATCAATCAAAAAACTGACCGCATGGATGCAGGAATGCCTGACCATGTGACGGGAGGAAATACAAGCGATGGAAAGCCGAACTTTATACCGCGTGCAAAAAGAGGATCTGCCGAAAATGGAAGAGCTTCTGACCCAGTGTTTTGCCCGGGACCCGCTGTACTGCAAGCTGATCCCGGATGAGGAGACCAGAAAGCGCCTGCTGCCGGAGCTGTTCAAATGCGACCTGTCGGAGTTTTTCGAGCTGTGCCAGATCTACTCCGACAGTCCGGAGTTAAACTCCATCATCGTGGTGTCCGACGAGTCGGAGCCCTACGATCCGTTCCGCTACTACCTGACCGAGGCTCTGGCCGCCTTAAAGACGGACGAGTACCTGATCCGGGAGGACCCCAGTCTTAAAACCTTCTGGAATTTTGTGAGGGGCAAGGACTATTTAAACTCCCGCTGGACGGCCCAGCTTCACCAGGAAGAGCGCCTGCACATCATCTATCTGGCCGTACGGCAGGGCATGCAGCACCACGGCCTCTCGGCCCTGCTGCTAAACGAGGTGATCGCTTACGCAGAGAGCCGCCGCCTGATGATTTCCCTGGAAACCCACAATCCGAAAAATGTCCCGCTGTACGAGCATTTCGGATTCAAGGTATTCGGCGTGGTAGAAAAACATTTCGATCTTAAACAATACTGCCTGGTGCGCGAGGTGCAGTGAGATTGCGCTGCGCTGGCGGCAGTTGTTCCGGCGGAGAAAGGCGCTTTCCGGCAGGGCTTGCGCGACTTTCTCCGCCGGTTTTTTCTCTGTCCGGGCCGGTTCGCTATAACTTCTGTTCATGATAATAATTCCAAACTTGTATATTCCATAATCGGAAAATTCCCCTGCAACAGTTGAAATCCCCCATTAAATGAGCTATGATGGAAAGAAATCATATTTGTTTGTTTAGACATAACTAAAATGAATGATAGAATGGGAGAGATATGAAGATGAATTATAATGTGACAGCCATACCGGGAGATGGGATCGGCCCGGAGATCGTGCGCGAGGCCAGAAAAGTGCTGGACCAGGTGGGCAGGGTCTACGGCCATAGCTTCCATTATACCGAGGTGCTCATGGGCGGCTGCTCCATCGACGCCCACGGCGTTCCCCTGACCGACGAGGCCCTGGAGACGGCGCGAAACAGCGACGCGGTGCTTCTTGGAGCGGTGGGTGGCAACGTGGGCAACTCCAAGTGGTACGACGTGGCCCCGAATCTGCGCCCCGAGGCAGGACTTTTGGCCATGAGAAAGGGCCTGGGCCTCTTCGCCAACATCCGTCCCGCCTACCTCTACGCCGAGCTTGCCTCCGCCTGCCCCTTAAAGGATGAGATCATCGGGGACGGCTTCGACATGGTGATTATGCGGGAGCTCACCGGCGGCATTTACTTTGGCGACCGCTGGACCAAGGAAGTGGACGGCGTGATGCAGGCCACGGATATCCTTACATACAATGAAAATGAGATCCGCCGGATCGCAATCAAGGGCTTTGAGATCGCCATGAAGCGCCGGAAAAAGGTGATCAGCGTGGACAAGGCCAATGTGTTGGATTCCTCACGCCTGTGGAGAAAGGTGGTGGAGGAAGTGGCGAAGGACTACCCGGAGGTGGAGCTGACCCACATGCTGGTGGACAACTGCGCCATGCAGCTGGTGATGAATCCGGGCCAGTTCGACGTGATCCTGACCGAGAACATGTTCGGCGACATTCTGTCCGACGAGGCCAGCATGATCACCGGCTCCATCGGGATGCTGTCCTCGGCCAGCTTAAACGAGAGTAAGTTCGGCCTGTACGAGCCCAGCCACGGCTCCGCCCCGGATATCGCGGGCCTTGACCTGGCGAATCCCATCGCGACCATTTTGTCCGCGGCGATGATGCTGCGCTATTCCTTTGATCTGGGCAAAGAGGCGGACGCGGTGGAGCAGGCGGTCCGGCAGGTATTAAAAGACGGTTACCGCACCGGGGACATTATGTCCGACGGTTGCGAGAAGGTGGGGACCACCCGCATGGGTGATCTCGTTGCAGAGCGGATACGATAGAGGAGGAGAAACAGATGAAAAGTGATGCAGTGAAAACAGGTATGCAGCAGGCGCCCCACAGATCCCTGTTCAACGCCCTCGGCATGACGGCGGAAGAGATGAAAAAGCCCATGGTGGGCATTGTAAGTTCTTATAATGAAATTGTACCTGGACACATGAACCTGGATAAGATCGTGGAAGCGGTGAAGCTGGGCGTGGCCATGGCGGGCGGCACCCCGGTGGTGTTCCCGGCTATCGCGGTCTGCGACGGAATCGCCATGGGCCACGTGGGCATGAAGTATTCCCTGGTGACCCGGGACCTGATCGCGGATTCCACCGAGTGTATGGCACTGGCTCACCAGTTCGACGCACTGGTGATGGTGCCCAACTGCGACAAGAACGTGCCCGGCCTTCTGATGGCTGCGGCCAGGATCAACGTGCCCACCGTGTTCGTCAGCGGCGGCCCCATGCTGGCGGGCCATGTGAAGGGCCACAAGACCAGCCTTTCCAGCATGTTCGAGGCAGTGGGCTCCTACGCGGCTGGTACCATGAGCGAGGAGGACGTGCGGGAGTTCGAGGAGAAAGCCTGTCCCACCTGCGGTTCCTGCTCCGGCATGTACACGGCCAACAGCATGAACTGTCTGACCGAGGTGCTGGGCATGGGCCTTCGGGGCAACGGCACCATCCCGGCGGTTTACTCCGAGCGCATCAAGCTGGCGAAGCACGCCGGCATGCAGGTGATGGAGATGTACCGCCAGAACATCCGTCCCCGCGACATTATGACAAAAGAGGCGTTTATCAACGCCCTGACCATGGATATGGCCCTGGGCTGCTCCACCAACAGCATGCTCCATCTTCCGGCTATCGCCCACGAGGCGGGCGTGGAGCTGAACCCGGATATCGCCAATGAGATCAGCGCCAGAACCCCCAACCTGTGCCATCTGGCTCCGGCGGGCCCCACCTACATAGAAGACTTAAACGAGGCGGGCGGCATCTACGCCGTGATGAACGAGATCAGCAAGAAGGGCCTGCTGAACCTGGACTGTATGACCGTCACCGGCAAAACCGTGGGCGAGAACATCAAGGGCTGCGCCAACATGAACCCGGACGTGATCCGTCCCGTGGAGAACCCCTACAGCCAGACCGGCGGCATCGCCATCCTGCGGGGCAACTTAGCGCCCGGCAGCGCGGTGGTGAAGCGCTCCGCCGTTGCGCCTGAGATGTTACAGCACGAGGGCCCGGCCAGGGTGTTCAACTGCGAGGAGGACGCCATCGCGGCCATCAAGGGCGGCAAGATCGTGGCGGGCGACGTGGTGGTGATCCGCTACGAGGGACCCAAGGGTGGCCCCGGCATGCGCGAAATGCTCAATCCCACCTCCGCCATCGCGGGAATGGGCCTGGGCTCCACGGTGGCCCTGATCACCGACGGCCGGTTCTCCGGCGCATCCAGAGGCGCTTCCATCGGCCACGTGTGCCCGGAAGCCCAGGTGGGCGGACCCATCGCACTGGTGGAAGAGGGCGACATCATTTCCATCGACATCGACAACCACAGGCTGGATGTGAAGGTCTCCGACGAGGAGCTGGCGGCCAGAAAGGCCAAATGGAGCGCCCCCACGCCCCAGGTGACCAGCGGATACCTGGCAAGGTACGCTTCCCTGGTGACCAGCGCGGACCGCGGAGCAGTGCTGGAAGTGAAATAGAGCCGGCGCGGGGCGGTGTGACTCCGCCGGGGCCGCGGACAGCAGCGGGAAGTGCGATCCCGGCGTGGACGCGGGCGGCAGCGGAAAGTGTGACTCCGCCAGGGCCGCGGACAGCGCCATAGGCCAGCCGGACCGGCCGGCCGCGGGTCACACGCCGCAAATTGACATGCAATAGAAAGAGCGCGCGCCTGATTCCACATTTCAGGCGCGCTTCGGAAAAGGAGTGCGGGATATATGAGCAAATTGACAGGAGCAGAGATTGTAATACAGTGCCTGAGGGAGCAGGGAGTGGACACCGTGTTCGGTTATCCGGGCGGGGCCATTTTGAATATCTACGACGCGCTGTATCAGCATCAGGATGAGATTACCCATATCCTGACCTCCCACGAGCAGGGAGCGTCCCACGCTGCGGACGGATACGCCAGGGCTACGGGAAAAGTGGGCGTGTGCCTGGCCACCTCCGGCCCCGGCGCCACCAACCTGGTGACCGGTATCGCCACAGCTTATATGGATTCCGTGCCGGTGGTAGCCATCACCTGCAACGTGACCAACAACCTGCTGGGCAAGGACAGCTTTCAGGAGGTCGACATTACGGGCGTCACCATGCCCATTACCAAATACAACTTTATCGTCAAGGACGTGAATAAGCTGGCCAAGGTCATCCGCCGCGCCTTCACCATCGCCCAGACCGGCCGTCCCGGCCCGGTGCTTGTGGATATCACCAAGGACGTGACCGGCGCGACCTGCGACTATGAGTACCAGGCGCCCGAGGAGATCGTGCGCCAGAGCGACACCATCACCGAGGAGGCCATGGACCGGGCCGTTGAGATGATCCGCAAGGCCCAGAAGCCCTTCATCTTCGTGGGCGGCGGCGCTGTGATCGCCAACGCTTCCGACGAGCTGCGGGCCTTCGCCCACAAAATCCAGGCCCCGGTGGCCGACAGCCTGATGGGCAAGGGCGCGTTTGACGGCACCGACGAGCTCTACACCGGCATGGTGGGAATGCACGGCACCAAGACCAGCAACTTCGGCATCACCGAGGCGGACCTGCTGATCGTGGTGGGCGCCCGCTTCTCGGACCGGGTGACGGGCAACGCCTCCAAGTTCGCGAAAAATGCTAAAATTTTACAGTTGGATGTGGACCCGGCTGAGATCAACAAGAATATCCGGGTGGACGCCAGCATCATCGGGGATGTGAAGGTGATTCTGCGCAAGCTCAACGCCCGCTTAGACCCGGTGAACCACGACGAGTGGATCGCCCACATCGAGCGCATGAAGGATATGTATCCCCTGCGCTATGACAAGCGGCTTCTGACTGGCCCCTACATCGTTCAGGCCATCGACGAGGTGACGGACGAGGACACCATCATCGTCACCGAGGTGGGCCAGCACCAGATGTGGGCGGCCCAGTATTACAATTACCGCAAGCCCAGAACCCTTCTGACTTCCGGCGGCCTGGGCACCATGGGCTACGGCCTGGGCGCGGCCATCGGCGCGAAGATGGGCTGCAAGGACCGCACGGTGATCAACATCGCGGGCGACGGCTGCTTCCGCATGAATATGAACGAGATCGCCACGGCGGTGCGCTACAACATCCCGGTGGTGGAGGTCATTGTGAACAACCACGTGCTGGGTATGGTGCGCCAGTGGCAGACCCTGTTCTACGGCAAGCGCTATTCCCAGACCGTTTTGAACGACGCGGTGGATTTTGTGAAGCTGGCGGAGGCCATGGGGGCGAAAGCCTACCGGGTGACCCAGAAGGACGATTTTATCCCGGTGCTGAAGGAGGCGATCTCCCTGAATATCCCGGTTCTCATCGACTGCCAGGTCAGCTGCGACGACAAGGTATTCCCCATGGTATCGCCCGGAGCGCCCATTGCGGATGCTTTTGACGATACGGACTTGAAAATCAATTAAAAACAGTGTATGATAGTCAGTAACACTTCGGGGACGTTAACACATTATCATGTTAAAGCGTTCTCCCGGCGTTAAGGGCGACCATGCAGAGGCATATTCGGATGACTTTCCTGCCTGCGGTCCTTGAAACCGGCCCGCATACGGGGAAGTCATCTGTATATATTTATAAGAGACAGATGTACAGCAAGGCTGCGGCGCGCCACTGAGCGCGAAGCCGCGGCAAAACAAACCATTGAAGGAGGAGCGCGAACATGAGCAGAGTTTACAACTTTTCAGCAGGTCCGGCCGTGCTGCCGGAGGAAGTCCTGGCGGAGGCATCGGCGGAGATGCTGGACTACAGAGGGACCGGGATGTCAGTGATGGAGATGAGCCATCGATCTAAGGCTTATCAGACCATTATCGACGAAGCTGAATCAGATCTGCGCGGGCTTTTACATATTCCGGACAATTACAAGGTGCTGTTCTTACAGGGCGGCGCGTCCCAGCAGTTTGCCATGGTTCCCATGAACCTGATGAAAAACAAGGTGGCGGACTATATTGTGACCGGACAGTGGGCCAAGAAGGCATGTTCCGAGGGGAAGCTGTACGGCACGGCCAACGCGGTGGCTTCCAGCGCGGATAAGACCTTCAGCTACATCCCGGACTGCTCCGATCTGCCGATCTCGGAGGATGCGGACTACGTGTACATCTGTGAAAATAATACCATTTACGGCACAAAGTACAAGACATTACCCAACACCAAGGGCAAGCTCCTGGTGGCGGACCAGTCCTCCTGCTTCCTGTCGGAGCCGGTGGACGTGTCCAAATACGGCCTGATCTTTGCAGGAGCCCAGAAGAACGTGGGACCGGCCGGGACCGTGATCGTGATCGTCAGGGAGGACCTGGTGACCGAGGATGTGCTTCCGGGAACCCCCACCATGCTGCGCTACAAGACCCATGTGGACGCGGGCTCCCTGTACAACACCCCGCCCACCTACGGCATCTACATCTGCGGCAAGGTGTTCAAGTGGCTGAAAGCCAAAGGCGGCCTGGAGGCTATGAAGCAGTACAACGAGGAGAAGGCGAAGATCCTTTACGATTTCCTGGATCAGAGCAAGCTCTTTAAGGGCACTGTGGTGAAGCAGGACCGCTCTCTGATGAACGTGCCCTTTGTCACCGGCGACGAGGAGATGGACGCCCTGTTTGTGAAGGAGTCCAAGGCTGCGGGCCTGGAGAATTTAAAGGGCCACCGGACCGTGGGCGGCATGCGCGCCAGCATCTACAACGCGATGCCCATGGAAGGCGTGAAAAAACTGGTGGAATTCATGGACGATTTCGAGACCAGGTATGGCAAATAAACGTTAAATTGGAAAATGATGGGAATTACGCCCCGCGGCCTGCGGGGCGGTTCCGGTGTTGAAAGAGGAGAGAAGATTATGAAAAAGATCCATTGCCTGAACAATATTTCCAAGTGCGGCACAGACCGCCTGCCCCAGGACTACGTGATGACCGACAGCGTTGGGGAGGCGGAGGGCGTTCTGGTGCGCAGCGCCAACATGCATGAGATGGAGCTGCCGGAGAGTCTGCTGGCCGTGGCCAGAGCCGGAGCCGGAGTCAACAACATTCCCCTGGACGCCTGCGCCCAGGAGGGCATCGTGGTGTTCAACACCCCCGGGGCAAATGCCAACGGCGTGAAGGAAATGGTGCTGGCCGGCATGCTGATCGCCTCCCGGGATCTGATCGGGGGCATCGAGTGGTGCCGGAGCAACGCGGACGACGAGAACATTGCCAAGGCCACTGAGAAGAGCAAGAAAGCCTTCGCGGGCTGTGAGATCAAGGGTAAGAAGCTGGGCGTTATCGGCCTGGGCGCCATCGGAGCCGAGGTGGCCAACGCGGCCGCTGCCCTGGGTATGGAAGTCTACGGCTACGACCCCTACATATCGGTGAACGCCGCCTGGATGCTGAACCGGGATGTGAAGCACATCACCAGCGTGGACAAAATTTACCAGGAGTGCGACTATATCACCATCCATGTGCCGCTTTTAGAGACCACCAGAGGCATGATCAACAAGGAGAAGCTGGATGAGATGAAGGAGGGCGTGGTGGTGTTAAACTTCGCCCGGGACGTTCTGGTGGACGAGGACGCCATGGCAGAGGCTCTGGAGAGCGGCAAGGTTCACCGCTACGTGACGGACTTCCCCAATCCCAAGTCCGCCCACATGAAAAATACCATCGTGATCCCCCACCTGGGCGCTTCCACGGAGGAGTCCGAGGACAACTGCGCCAAGATGGCGGTGAAGGAGCTGGTGGATTACCTGGAGAACGGCAATATCAAAAACTCCGTCAATTACCCGAACTGTGACATGGGCGTGTGCCAGGCGGCCAGCCGCGTGGCGGTGCTGCACATGAACATCCCCAACATGATCGGACAGATCACGGGAATTCTGGCGGAGCAGGGAGTCAACATCTCCGACATGACCAACAAGAGCCGGGATAAGTACGCTTACACCCTGCTGGACCTGGAAAATGTGCTGGAGCCCATCACGCTGCAGAAGCTCAACGCCATCAAGGGCGTGCTGCGGGTGCGTGTGGTGAGGTAGAATAACGTTCGACGGCGCTTTCATACCGGGCGGCACCAAAGCAGGCAGCTGCGGGCCAGGCGGTTGGAGGCGCTGTCTGCGTCATAACAGGAGGAAAACAGATGGCGGCAGTGAAACCATTTTTATGTATCAGACCCAACCGGGAGGCGGCGGACAAGGTGGCCGCCCTTCCCTACGACGTGTACAACCGGAAGGAGGCGTGCGCTGCGGTGGCGGGCAACCCCCTTTCCTTTTTGAATATCGACCGGCCGGAGACGCAGTTTCCCGACGATGTGGACACCTACGACGGCCGGGTCTACGACAAGGCCAGGGAGCTGTTGGACCGCCGCATCGCGGACGGAACCTTTGTGGAGGATGGGCAGGAGTGCTACTATATCTACCGCCTGACCATGGACGGCAGGGCTCAGACGGGCATCGTGGCCTGCTGCTCCATCGACGACTATGTGGACGGGGTGATCAAGAAGCATGAGAACACCCGGGAGGACAAGGAGATCGACCGGATCCGCCATGTGGACACGACAAACGCGCACACCGGTCCCATTTTCCTGGCTTATAGGGCCGACCGGGCGGTGAACCGGGTGGTAGACGAGGTGACGGCCGGGGAGCCGCTCTACGACTTTGTCTCGGAGGACGGCATCGGGCATACGGTGTGGAAGGTGGAGGACCCGCAGCAGAACGGGCGCATCGAGGCGGCCTTTGCGGCGATTCCGGCCACCTATATTGCGGACGGGCACCATCGGGCCGCGTCGGCGGTGAAGGTGGGACTGAAGCGCCGGGAGGAGAATCCGGGGTATACCGGGGAGGAGCCCTTCAACTATTTTCTGTCCGTGCTGTTCCCGGACGAGCAGCTGATGATTCTGCCCTACAACCGGGTGGTGAAGGATTTGAACGGAATGGATGAGGCCGGATTTCTGGCCGCGGTGGGGGAGCATTTTACAGTGGAGAAAATGGACGGCCCCTACGCGCCGGATGAGAAGGGCCTGTTCGGAATGTACCTGGGCGGGAACTGGTATAAGCTGGCCGCCGGGGCGGAGTGCCGCAGCTACGATCCGGTGAAGGGGCTGGACGTGTCCATTCTTCAGGACCGGCTGCTGGGACCGGTGCTGGGCATCGGCGATCCCAGGACGGATAAGCGGATCGATTTTATCGGCGGAATCCGTGGCCTTGGCGAGCTGGAGCGCAGGGTGAAGGAGGACATGACCGTGGCGTTTTCCATGTATCCTACATCTATTAAGGAGCTTTTGAACGTGGCGGACGCGGGGCTGCTTATGCCGCCGAAATCTACGTGGTTTGAGCCGAAGCTTAGGAGCGGGTTGTTTATTCACCGGCTGGGATGAGTTTATAAGTAAAAAACCTCTTGTCAGGGGATAGACCCCGGCAAGAGGTTTTTTCAGGTGTTTATATAGAAATTGGGTTGAGATGGCGTCAGAAGGGAAGCGATCAGGAGGCGTTCGAAAATTGGCTTGAATAAACAGGGGGCTGCGTCTATAATATAAGCAAATATGATTGTAAGAAATGGACTTGGGGGACATGAGAGAATTCAAATATACGATCCGGGATAAGAGGGGATTTCATGCGCGTCCGGCGGGGTTTTTTGTAAGGGAAGCGGGGGCCTTTCCATGCAGCGTAAGAATTGTGAGAGAGGGAAAAGCGGCTGATGGCAAGAAGATTTTTTCAGTGTTAGGGCTTGGAGTGAAATGCGGTCAGGAAATTGTCCTGGAAACTGAGGGAGATCAGGAGGAAGAAGCGATGATCGCTCTCAGCCGGTTTTTGAGAGAAAATCTCTGAGGCGGCAGATGATAAGGAGTAGTGAATGAAAACGAATAAACAAAATGAGCTGCTCCGGATTCTTTCGGATGCAACACAGAGTATTCCCTCGGCTGCGCTTGCCAGAATGTTAGGGGTTAGCGAGAGGACGATCCGCAATTATGTCAGGGATTTGAACGACAGCGGGGAAGCCTCGATTCTGGCATCACGGGAGGGGTACAGGCTGCAGAGTGTTCTTTGCAGCCGGGAAGCGGCCCAATCGGAGAATGAAGGGCGGGTCTGGCATATACTGTCCGATTTGCTGACCTGCAAGGACGGGGTCAATGCCTTTGACGAAGCGGAACGGCTTTTTATCAGCGCCAGTACGGTGATCAATACGATTATGCCGCAAATCAAGAATGTGGTCAGGGAGTATGATCTTTCCATTGAATCGAAGAACTACCAGTTTTATTTAAGAGGAAGCGAGCAGAACAAGAGACGGTTGATCGGGCATATTGCAACCGGAGATACTTATGGCTTTTTTAACACAAAGGAAGCGTTGGAGCAGCTTTTCCCCCAGCAGGATGTTCACGGGATTATGCAGGAGCTTTACGATATCTGCCAGGAATCCAAAATTTATCTGAACGACTACTCGCTGAACAATTTGCTGATTCACATTTTGATTATCCTGATTCGGTTGAACTCAGATAATTGTCTGGGGGAGAGGGAAACTTATATTACGGCCGACGAGCTGTTGGAGGCGCTGTATGACAAGGAGGAAATCATCGCGTTGGCGGATATGATATCTTCCAATTACAGGGAAAACTATGGAATTCAGATTCCCAAAGAAGATTACCAGCAGATTTTGATCCTGATTGCCTTGTCGGTTGAGCATGAAGTGGTGGATATCCAGAGCGTCATCAGCCATGAGTTTATTTGTAATGTAACCTCCATTTTATCGTTGGTGTCGGAACGCTACTGCACGCCGGAATTTGAAAATGATTTTATTCTTCAGTTTGCCCTGCATGTGTACTATGCGTACCAGCGCTGCACCTACCAGATCGGGTATCCCAATCCCATCGGTCCGCAGCTAAAAAAAGATTATGCGCCTGTTTATGATATGGCCGTTTTCTTCGCCCATAAATTTTCTAAAATTTACCAGGTCACCTTTAATGAGGATGAGATCGCCTTTATCGCATTCCATTTTGGCGCATTTCTTGAAAATAATAAGCAGAATAAGGAGCGCATTACCTGTGCGATTGTGGTGGAATCCTATCACTCTTTTTCGCGGAAGCTTGTGAATGATATCAGCGCGGCATTCCACGAACAGCTTCTGGTCACGGATGTGCTTCCGGTCAGCCGTTTTTTGCAGTACCCTCCGGGCAGTGACCTGATTATCTCCACGCTGCCGGTTGAGACCGGCGGCAGGCATACCGTGCGGGTCAATCCGATTCTGACCAGGCAGAATCAGGACAGCATACAAAAGAAATTGGATGAAATCGGAGCAGAGCGGGAGCTGCTGCACGCGCGCACGTTTCTGCGGAGCCTGTTCCATAAAGAACTGTACTTCAGGAACGTGGCGCTGGACAGCGCGGAAGCATATATAAAATTCATGGGCGGACATTGTCTGGAACATGGTTATGTGAAAGAAGCTTTCATTCAGGATGTGTTATTGCGGGAGTCGGTTTCCAGCACCGCTTTCACCGACACCCTGGCGGTACCCCATGCAATCAGCCAATTTGCGGAACAGTCGTTTATCTGCGTCGTCCACAACAATATGCCCATTCGCTGGAATCATAAAGCAATCCATTTTATTCTTTTAGTTGGGATTACGCAGGAGGAAATGAAGTATTTCAAATCGTCATTCGACCTCATCATCGAACTGTTTAACTCTACCAGCCGAACCATCGAGCTGCTCAAGACGAACACATTTGAAGAATTTTGCGGGCGAATGAACTGACCTGCCCGCGAGACGATGCCTACAGTATTCACAACGCCCGGATGGCCTCAGGCCGCCCGGGCGTTGTGAGGCTTTGCAGAGAACAGCGGATTTGCCGGTATCCCGGCAATCTTCCTGTATTGCCGCAATGCCGGTAAGAAGTCTGTTTTATTTTCAGGTCTGAATGATCTAAGATAAAGACAGAAAGAACAAAGCAATCTGCAAAAAGGAGAAAGGGGAATTAACACTATGATTCGAATTTTACTTGCATGCGGAATCGGAGCTTCTACCGGTTTTATGGCTGCCAACATGAGGAAGGCCGCTAAGGCGCAGAAACTGGACGTCTCGATCCATGCGGTCAGCAAATCTCAGGTATCGGACTATGCCGACAAAATCGATGTCCTGCTGCTGGGGCCGCACTTCTCGGCTGAGGTGCCGGAGTACAGGGAAATGCTGAAGGAGCACAACGTTAAGGTCACCTCCATCGATCCGGATTCATACGGCGCGCTGGACGGTGAGAGTATCCTTCAGGATGCCATCGACTTTTATCATGAGAGTTAAACGGGGGGATTAAGATGAAAAAAATTCAGGAGTGGATCGAGAAGCATCTCGTTCCGGTTATGAACAGGATTACCCAGAATTTCTGGTTTGGCATTGTGGCGGACGCGATCCTTTACATCGTCCCGTTTTCCATGGTCAGCGCGATCCCATCGCTGTGGTCAATCCTGCGGCGGTTTGTTCCGGTTCTGCCGGATATCTCGCCGCTGAGCACCTTCTCGTTCGGCCTCATCGGCCTGTTCGTGTCCTTTGTCATTCCCTATAACTGCCTGAATAAAATCGGCAAAAAGGATCGCTCTATGATCGCCGGATTCACAGGCATCGGCACGTTTATGATGTGCATGAATTTTGTGACGACCGATGAAGGCTCACTGGTGGCTATGTCAAAATTTGGCGCAGGCGGTATGTTCACCGCGATGTTCGTGGGTCTGTTGGTGGCGGTTGTCTATAAGGCGATGTTTAAATTCTCCTTCTTTGGAGAGGACAGCGTGATCCCTGATTTTGTAAAAAACTGGTTTGACAATATCATTGCGATTTTGATCAGTCTGACCGCGGGATACCTGCTCACCTATGTGATGAAGATTGACGTTTTCACAATGGTCCAGCTGATCATGAAGCCCATTACCAGCTTTGCACAGAGCGGTCCCGGGGTTGTGCTGATTGTGTTATTGCAGAACGTATTCTATTTCTTCGGTATTTCCGGCTGGGTGTTTACTCCGGTGACCCGCAGCATCACCCAGGCGGCTATTGCAGAAAACGCGGCAATGATGGCGGCCGGTATGGCTCCCAAGAATATCTATGCCTATGGCTTCAGCCGTTATCACCACATTGGCGGACAGGGCGCCACGATGCCCCTCGCGCTTTTCATGCTCCGCGCCAAATCCAAAAAATACCGGGTGCTGGGCAAAGCGACGCTGGTTCCCTCCATTTTTAATATCAATGAACCGCTGCAATACGGCGCGGTTGTCGGCAATCCCTTTATGCTGATTCCCACGGTCATGATTGCGATTATCTTACCCGCATTTTCGTATCTGTGGTTTTTCATGGGCTGGGGCACCATCAACTATGTCAATTTTGATATGAACTTTGCCCCCAACGCGGTTTCGGCCTTCTTTATGTCCGGCGGAGATTTCCGCAACGTGATTCTGGTCTGCATCAACTTTGTGATCGCCGCTCTGATCTGGTATCCATTCTTTAAGGCGGCAGACAAGGCTGAGGTCCGCAAGGAGCAGGAGCGCGCGGCGGCCAAAGCGGCCAAACTCGCCGCGGCTCAGGCATAACGATTATGATCAAACATTATATAACAAGAAAGGATTGTGGCGTTTCCCGTCCGGGAACGCCACACAGGTAAAAAAATGAAGGATATTAACAGCATTGCCATCGAGGTTGTTATGAAGTCCGGCGACGGACGCGTTAAGATTGACGAAGCGCTGGATGCCCTTGCTTCCGGCGATCTTACAAAGGCGGAAACGCTGCTTAAGGAGGCCAATGACCTGGTGGTTCAGGCCCATAACGCACAGACTGAGGTAATCCAGAGCCAGGTGAGCGGTGAAAGCATGGAATACTCGCTGCTGTTCATCCATGCGCAAGATACGCTTATGACCATTAACACGGAACTGCGTATGGCAAAAAAATTGCTTCCCATTGTGAAAATGCTGCTGGCCAAAAAGGAGGCGGAGTGAATATGACAAATACATTTCCTGAAAATTTCCTCTGGGGAGGCGCTACCGCCGCGAATCAGATCGAGGGCGCATGGGACGAGGGCGGCCGCGGCCCGGCAACCTCTGATTTCGCAAGATTGATTACCAAGGAAATCCGCGATACCGAGGGGGCATTCGATACCCATGTGCCGCACAACGCGGCATCCAGGGAGATGGTGGCTGATATGAAGGCGCACCCGGAGAACTGGGAGCTGCCGAAACGCAGGGGGATCGATTTTTATCACACCTATCAGGAAGACATCCGCCTGTTCGCTGAGATGGGATTTAAGGTTTTTCGAATGAGTATTTCCTGGTCCAGGATTTTTCCCAAGGGCGACGATCCGCAGCCAAATGAAGAAGGGCTGTTGTTCTACGACGCTGTGTTTGACGAGCTTCACAAGTATGGGATTGAGCCGATTGTGACGCTTTCACATTTTGATACGCCGCTCCATCTGGCTGAAGCCTACAATGGTTTTGCCAGCCGTCATACCGTCCAGGCATTTGTGCGCTATGCGGAGACTGTGATGAAGCGCTATAAGGGAAAAGTAAAATATTGGTTGACCTTTAATGAGATCAACAATGTACTTTCCAATCCGTTTACAAGCAGCGGCGTCATTCTGGGCGGTGCGCCGGAGCCGCTCTCCTGCAATCCGTACCTGGGCAACTGGCAGTTAAAGTTCCAGACCGTTCATAATCAGTTTGTTGCAAGCGCTCTGGCTGTAAAAAAGCTGCATGAGATAGACCCGGAGGCAAAGATGGGAAATATGCTCTGCCGTCTGGAAAATTATGCGGAGAGCTGTAAACCGGAGGATCAGCTTCAGGTGATGTTCGAGGATCATTTTAACTGGTTCTTTACCGACGTTCAGGCCAACGGCGAATACCCGTATTATATGAAACGGTTCTTTGACGAGAACAATATTCACATTGAAATGGAGCCGGATGATTTAAAGGTTCTGAAGGACGGAGCGGTTGATTTTATCACAATCAGTTATTATATGACCTATATTATGCGATATAAAGGCTCTCCGGTTCCGCAGCCAACAGGCCGCCTTGTCTCGGATATCAAGAATCCGTATCTGCCAAAATCCGAGTGGGGATGGACCATCGATCCCATTGGATTCCGCGTTACGCTGAACCGTATTTATGACCGTTACCACAAGCCGATCTTCATTTCGGAAAATGGTCTGGGAGCGGTTGACCATTTTGACGAAAACGGCCATATTCAGGACGATTACCGCATCGATTATATGCGCGCTCATGTGGAACAGCTGCGCGAAGCCATTGCCGACGGAGTCGACGTATTCGGTTATGCCTGGTGGGGGCCCATTGATCTGATCTCTTCCGGTACATCGGAGATGACAAAACGTTATGGAATGATTTATGTCGATCAGGATGACTATGGGAGAGGGAGCAAAAAGCGCAGCCGGAAGAAATCCTTCTATTATTACAAAAAGCTGATCGCTTCCAACGGAGCTGATTTGGAAAATGACGCGGTGATTGAGGGTTCATGACGAATCATTGCAAGAAAAATGTCCATCATGTGACAGGGGCGCTTTTTCGGCTCCTGTGTTGTTGGCGGATGGAAATAATAAAATGGTGAAAAATAGACGTATTGCGATTCGGTTTTATTTTTGCTATAATCAACCAATATACGCGAAAATGGGATTGCCTGGCAGCCTGCGCCGGCGTCCCGTGTTAAATGAGAAAGGAAGTAGTCTGATTGGTAAAACTGAATAACGAAGCGCTATTTAAGAACGTCCGGGCGAATTTCGCCCGCGCGACCCTGAACTTTATGTTCATCATCGCCTTTGTCAACGTGTTTCAATGGATCTTTGGGGCGGAGAACTCCATCGTGGGGGTGATCTTCACGATCATGATGTCGGCCTCCATGGTGCGGGATATGACGGCCACGCCCGTCAAGCATCTGCTGATCCAGGCCGCGGTGCTCCTGTGGATGGGGATGTCCGCATTTTTGGTCAATACGCTGCCGCCTCTGGCCGCGTTTCCGGTTAATCTTTTGACGGTGTTTTTCATTCTCTATGCATTCACCTATGAATATTCCAGCCATATGTATTTTCCTTACATTTTATCCTATTTATTTTTGATCTTTATCTCTCCGGTGACGGCCGGGGGGCTTCCCAAACGGCTGCTGGGGCTGCTTGCGGGCGCGGTGTGCGTGATCCTCTATCAGCTGTTTATGGGGCGCAGGCGGGCGGCTGAAACGGCCCGGGACGTGCTCTGTTCCATGGCGGACGATGCTGTGGCCGCGATTACATATCTTCTGACCGGCGAGGGGGAGGCGGCTGACCCGGAGAAGGTGCACCGCAGGCTGTTCGGGCTGAGCCAGACGGTGTATGACCGGAGAAAAAAGGCTCTCTGCGTCTCGGACGCCGGGTTCTCCATGATCGATGCCGGGCGGGGACTGGAGCATATTGTGCTTTTGCTGGTGGACCTGAAGGAGCCGCTTACCCCTGAGATGAGGAAAATACTGGAAAAAACCGGGGAGAAGATCGGGGAGTACAGGGCCTATATCTCCCAGGAGGGCGGGCAGCTTGCGCCGCCTGCGCGGGAAGATTTTGCCTGCGGCGGGGATGAGCGGGCGGAGACGGATTTTTACAACGCGCTGCTGTACCTGCACAATCACCTGCTCCATCTGTCCGATCCCCAGAAGCGCACCCATTACCGCAAGACCGTGCTCTCCGTGACCGTGCGGCTCAAAGCGGCTCTGGATGTCAGCCCCGTGCGGGTTTTGTACGCGCTGCGGGTGGCCTTTCTTTTGTCTGTATTCACCCTTGCGGTGCAGGTTCTGGCTCTGCCTCACGGGAAATGGCTGCTGTTCACCCTGGCTTCCCTGTCCGTGCCCTACGCCGACGACGTGAAGCAGAAAACCGGGAAGCGGCTGATGGCCACCGTGGCGGGAGGGTTGTTTTCCGTGGCGCTGTACTCGATGATCCCGTCCATGGCGGGGCGGACGGCAGTCATGATGCTCTCGGGCTACCTGTCTTTTTACTGCGCCGAATACACGGGGACCTTTACCTGTTCCACCATCGGCGCCCTGGGCGGGGCTGTTTTCATGACCGCCTTCGGTTGGTCCGATGTGGGAACCATGGCCGCGGTGCGGCTCGGTTATGTCTGCGTTGGCGCGGCGCTGGCCGTGGCGGCCAACTGCCTGCTGTTCCCCTATAAGCGTGGGACGGCCACCCGGCAGCTGCTTAAAAAGTACGCGGCCACCACGGAGCTGCTGACAAGGGTCTGCCGCGAACGCCAGGTGGACACCCAGCTCTACTACAGCCTGGTGATCCAGGCCCATCTTCTGGAAGCCAAGCTGCTGCAGAACGCCAGGGCGGCTGGATGGGACCAGCTGGACGGCATTCTGGTAAAGTGCAGGGCAGCGGTGCGGCACGCGCACAGGAACCGGGCTGCGGCTCTTGGCTGGTAGATGTGAATCGGTCCGCCGGCGGACTGCATTTCCCCAAATCAGTGACAAACGTCACTCACAGTTATGACGTATGGTATCTGTCCCCCACATTTTGTCTCTGTTATAATGTGGACAACAAAGAGAAATAAGTCTGATCCGGTTGATAACGGACCGGAATAGGGGGAAGATACATGGATAAGAAAATATTGCTGGTCCATCCGGAAGTGTCCAGAAACAAGTATAATTTTAACGGTATTTTGGAAAATGAGCCGCTGGAGCTTGAGTACCTAAGCGCGGTCTTAAAGCAGGAGGGATATACCCCGGAAATCTTTGACGTGCCCAGAGAGACGGTTTCTCTGGAGGAGAAGCTGCGGCAGTGCCGGCCGGACGTGTTCTATATCTGTGGCCGGATCAAGCAGGAAGTCTTTATGAAAGAGTATATCCGCCTGGCAAAGAGGCTGGACCCGCAGGTTGTCACAATCGTGGGCGGGCTGCACGTGCAGAAGAACCAGGAGCGGTTTTATATGCCGGAGACCGATTATATCCTGACCACGTTCGACGTCTTTCAGGTTTCCAGAATCATTGAGGGGGAGGCGCCGGAGGAGATTCCGGGGCTCTGTTACAAGGAGGGCGGGCAGTGGAAGTGCCAGGCGGCGCAGCCCTTTGACATCCGCCGCCTGCCCTGGCCGGACCGCAGTTACTTTTATTCCCATCCGGGGCATTACAATTATTTTGAGATTCCCCACTGCGCCCAGGTGAGGACCGCTTACTCCTGCGCGTTCCGATGCCGGTTCTGTTACCGGAACGTGCTCAACTGCGGGACGTACACGGCGCGGGATATTGAGGATGTGGTGGAGGAGATCGCTTCCATCGACAGCGAGGGAATTTATATTATTGACGACGATTTTCTGCTGGACGCGAAGCGGATCCGCCGGTTTATAGACCTGATCAAAGAAAAGGGAATCCATAAAACGTATGTCTGCATGGGGCGGGTGGATTTTATTCTGAAGAACCGCCAGTTGATCCGCGACTTTGCCGAAATCGGCCTGCTGTACCTGATCGTGGGTTTGGAGGCGGTGGAGGACACCTACTTAAAACAGTACAACAAGCGGACAAAGATTTCCTGGAACGCGGAGTGCGTGCGTTTTACAAACGAGCTGGGGATCAAGATATTCGGCATGTTCATCGTGGATTTGGATTTCCAAAAAAAGGATTTCGACCGCCTGTATACCTGGATTGCCACGCGGGGCGTGAAAAATGTGGCCGTCTCCATTTTTACTCCGGTGCCGGGAACGGAAATCTATCATGATTATGCGGACAAGCTGATCACAGAGGACCCGGGGCACTGGGACTATATGCATCTGGTGTGCAGGCCGGAGAAATTGTCCGTCCGGAAGTATTATTTTTACTATTATGTGCTGCTGATCCGGTTGTTCCTGCTGGCCAGGAGGCAGGGGGTGTATGATGGTATAGACTACCGGTCCTACATCCTGTCGTTTCTCAAAAATATGGTCAGGGGGAAAGGCGCCCGATGACGGCGAAAGGGGGAGATGTGGAATGGCGGACAAAGGGCAGAATCCCTGCATATACATCTGTTTTATGGCCACAATGACCACGATTGCGAAGATCAGCCGCCGTATTTCCGGCTGTGACTATACCCATATTTCCATTGCCTTTGACGGGAAGCTGGAGGACTTTGTGAGTTTTTCCAGAAGAAGCGCCAACACGCCTCTGGACGCCGGAATCGTGTGGGAACGGCGGGGAGATTATGTGCAGCCGGGGCAGACTGCTTACCGGACAAAGGTTTACCGGATACCGGTCGACCGGAAGGATCTGGAGCGGATCAAAGGGCTGATCCGGGATTATGAGCGGGACCCGGAATATATGTTTAATATTTTCAGCATGGTGACCATGACGGTATTTCATGGATTTTCGATCTATAAAACGGAAAATTGTATGTCTTTTGTGGGAAGAATCATAGAGATGACCGGCGCTGTCCCATTTTCAAAGCCTTATTATAAGTACCTGCCGGAGGAATTTATGAGGCTTCTGGACCGGTATGAATATTTTGACGGGATGATGCCGGCGGACAGCGCGGACAAAAAACACAGGGAGAGAAGGATCGGATTCTGGCGGAAATCCGTGTTAAACGCCAGGATTCTTCTGACACTTTTGTATCGTATGGTCTTTAAGGCCGGGAAAGGCAGCAGGTTAAAGGATGGAGACGAAAATCACCATAGCGGCGGATGTGAACGGGGATATTCCGGGAGGGCTGGCGGATGAATACGGGATCGTCATTCTGCCCCAGTATTACCGGTTTGACCGGGATGAGACAGTGTATGGGGACGAACAGAATCTAAGCTCCGCAGAGTTTTTCGCGCGGATGTCAGGAGGGGAGAGAGCCTATTCCATGGGCTGCAACCCGCAGCGGGTCAGGGAACTGCTGGAACCGCGGCTGGCGGCCGGGGAGGATATCATCTGCCTCATGTTTTCTTCCGCTTTGAGCGGCAGCTATAACACGGTGTCCATGGTGGCGCGGCAGCTCTGCGGGGAGTACCCGGAGAGACGGATCGAGGTGATCGACACCTTAAACGCCTCCTTTGCCCAGGGGCTTTTGGCGTACCGCGCGGCCAAACGCCGCCTGGAAGGCTGCTCCTTTGATGAGATTGTCCAGGCTGTTGAGCGGGAGATTCCGCTGGTAAATCTCTGGTTCGCGGTCAACGACTTAAAATATCTGGCCTGGGGCGGCAGGCTTGGAGGCGTGAGCGCCTGCATCGGGACGGTCCTTGACATCAAGCCGGTCCTGACCGTCAATGAGGCCGGGCAGATCGTGGCGAGGAATAAGGTGCGCACCCTAAAGAAGGCGGTTGCGTTTATGACCGACCTTCTGCGGGAAAAACAGGGCGGATATCCGGAGTTGGGGATTGTCCACTCGGGCTGCCAGGTCCTGGCGGGCCAGTTGCGGGAGCGGCTTTTAGAGGAAATGCCGGAAGGGGTGGAGGAGATCATTGTGTCGGAGATCAACCCCACAATCGGGGCCCATATTGGACCGGATGCGGTGGGGGTAGTGTTTTTACAGAGGCCGGACGCTGGATTATAAGCGGTGGGTTTTGGTTGTCCGGTATTTGATTGAAGGCAGTGGGCCGCCGGCGCAGCCTGCGGGCGGGTGTTCTGGCGCCGGTTTGGGCGGCATGTCTGGCCGTTTACAGGTATTTGCCGACACAGAGCAGGGCGGTTTGAGAGTCATAGCAGTCAGGCGCGCGAACTTGCGGACAGGGTTTAAACCGCTAGGCAAATTTTCGAATCTATGGTAGGATATAAGGGAACTGGTGTCGGGTAAACCACTGCCGTTCAGGGAGGCCATAGAGGAGAATATCATGAGATTGGGGAAGCAAATCCGCCGGGTCGACGTACAGGTATCGATTTTGATGATTATAGTCACCATATTCTGCTCCAGCTGCATTTATCTTGTCTGTTACCGGATGACCCATCGGGACATGATTCACAGCCTGGAGGAGCGGGTGTTTGCCATATACGATTTTCTGGAGGACTCCCTGGACAAGTCCATGTTTGAGGAGATCAATACCCGGGAGGACATGGAGAAGGAGTCTTACCGGGAGATGAAGCGGCTGCTCAGGCAGGTGAAGAGCGCCACCAATATGATGTATCTGTACACGGCCAAAAAGAATGAGGCGGGGCAGTTCATCTACGTGATCGACGGTCTGGAGGCCCGGGCGGAGGACTTCCGGTATCCGGGGGACCTAATTGAGCCGGAGATTGTGCCGGACATGCAGCGGGCCCTGAACGGCGAGCGGGTTCTGCCAAAGAATATCAAGGACACGGAGTGGGGGAAAATTTTCATCACCTATTTCCCGGTGCACGACGGGGAGAAGGTGGTGGGCGTGCTGGGCATCGAGATCGGAGCGGAGCACCAATACAATACCTACCAGAGCATTTTGCGAATGCTTCCGGGCATCGTGCTACTGGTCAGCCTGCTGTCAACGGCGGTAGCCATGGTGGCCTTCCGCAGGATTTCCAACCCCACCTACCAGGATTTGTACAACACGGACCAGCTGACGCAGCTGAAAAACCGGAACGCGTTTCAGACGGATTTGAACAACATGGATGCGGAGGGAATCCGCGCCGGGGTGGGTATGATCTCCATCGATCTGAACGACCTGAAACTGGTCAACGACCGGTTCGGTCATTATATGGGCGACCGGTATATCGAGAGCGCCGCCCAGGCGATCCGGGCCGTGGTGGGCAAACGGGGCGCGGCCTACCGGACGGGCGGGGACGAGTACGTGATTCTGTTTAACGGCGTCCCGGAGGGGGAGCTGGAAGAGATTCTGGACGGAATCTGCCGGTATTTTGCCCAGCGGGCCCCCGAGGTCGACGCAGATGTTTTGCTGTCGCTGTCCGGCGGCGTTGCGGTTTACGACAAGACAAGGGATGACGGACTGGCGGCGCTGTATGAGCGGGCGGATGCGTCTATGTATGAGCGTAAGCGGGTGTATCATATGGAACGGGAGAAGAGAAGGAACGGTTGAGACGGCGAGTGAAATGCCCCGAGGGCCCTGGGTGGGCCGGAGGGGCTTTTTTAAATGCGGCAACCATAAAGAAGGTATATAATTGAAACAACCCTTTCCAGAGCAGATAAAGATTTTTTAGCTATGCTTGATAGCGCTGAAAAAGCGCTAACCGGTTATAAAGCAGATTAGATAATGATAAGGAATGAACACAGTGAGGGGCATAGTCGAAACGGATTATGCCCTTCACTTCTATTGAATGCAATGGGCTGCTGGCGATTGTTGATCGGTGGAACGGCTGCATGTGTTATACAAGTTTATCTAATTCTGTATTTAAACGTATTTTCAAATTCTCCAATTCCTCTTGGCTGGGTATGGATTCCTGGGCGTACAGTAGGTCTCCCAACTGCCAGACCGGTCCGTTTTTTGGCGTGTCTCCGCTTCGCCTGGGAAAGATATGCCAATGCATGTGAACTCCTCTCCCGGCCCCCAGAAGTTCATAATTCAGCTTATCCGGTTGAAAGGCATTGTATACTGCTTCAGCTACGACTGACATTTCATGTAAGAATTCATCTCTGAATTCCGGGGCAAGAAAATGCAGCTCGGTAACGTGCTGTTTGCATAAAAACAGTGTATACCCGGTGAAACGTTGGCAGTCTCCCATTACGATATAGCCGGTATTCAGCTCTCTTACAAAATATGGGTTTTTACCATTCTTGATCCGGTTAATTCGCTCACAAACCATACAATCACACATTCTGCTCCTCCATAGATTCTAAATTTACTTCATTATATCAGACTATGGCTGATAAATGAACCCCAACCGGCCGCTCCAACCCCTCCGTTTCCGAATTAAAATCCCCGGTCACCCTGTTCTCCACCACCAGAACCAGGGAACCCGGTGCGATGATCCGTGCGTGCCAGGTTCCGCGGCGGATGTTGTAGAGCCTGAGCGGCTCCATTTCCACTGGGGTGATGTCTGCGGAGTGATCCCCGTTTCCGCCTGCATAAATGGTGCAGGAGCCTTTTAACAGCACGAAAACCTCGTCCGTCTCCATGTGCCGGGACATGGCGGTGATTGGTCCGCCGCCGCTTCCATTTTCGGAAGCTGCGGCCACCCGCCAGTCCCCGAACTGGATCAGGGGTTGGAAATTTTTCCCGGTGTTCTTGTCATACTCGTAAATGTCAATTCCATTTGTCTCTGATCGTTTCATGTGATTCCCTCCATATACCATAAAACCGATCATAAAATTCCCCACAATAAATGTCAATATAATAGAAAGAAATGATACTTTTTTAAAAGTATGCGCAATAAGGTGATACTTTTTTGAATTTGGAGGTTGTTGTGTGAAGATTTTGCCAATGATACAATAGAGTTACAAAAAAAGTCACGACCAAATCAGAGAGGGAGGTTATCATGAGAAAACACAAACGATTGATCGCAGCGTTTATGGCGGCAGGTATGCTGGCGGGGAGCCTGGCCGGGTGCTCCGGCTCCGGCAAGACGGCGGAGCCCACTACGGCAGCGGGGGCTGAGAATACCACAGCGGCGGCCCAGACAGAGGGGGAGAAGCCCAGTGAGGCGTCCGGGGAGACGGTTACCCTGAGAATGTCCTGGTGGGGCGGAGACTCCAGACATGAGCGGATTCTGGCCGTAATCGACGCGTTCCAGAAGGCCAACCCTGACATCGTCATTGAACCGGAGTATTCGGCATTTGCGGACTACCGCGACAAGTTTACCATGCAGCTCACGTCCGGCGCGGCCGCGGATATCATGGCCGTGGACCAGCCCTGGGTGTCCAGCATTATGGCGCAGGGAGATTTCTTTGCGGATTTAAGCGGTTACGCCGATCTGGGACTGGACGATATGGACGCCTACATTATTGATAATTTCTGTAAGTTCGACAACGGAACGTTCTTCGTACCGGCAGGCGTGAATGGAATGGGTTCTCTGGTGGATACGGAGAAACTGGCGGAATACGGCTTCGACCCCGCCGACAAGACCTTTACCTGGGACGACCTGATCGCTCTGGGCGAGAAGGTTCACGCTGCGGATTCCAGTCAGTACCTGTGCTGCGTGGACAGCAAACAGGCCGCCCTGTATTACGCCAGGGTTTACCTGCGCCAGCTGACCGGCAAGCAGTTCATCAACGACGACGGCACTGTGGGCGTGACCAGGGAAGAGCTGGCCGAGGCCCTGGGACTGGTGAACACCCTGTTTGAGAAGGGGATTTTCCCGCCCATCGAGGAGGCGGGAATCTATGAGAACTCCATGACTCAGAACCCCACCTGGCTGAACCGCCAGATGTTCATGATCCTGGGCAGAACCTCCGTTATGACGGACGCTTCCGCCAGACGGGCCGATGAGGGTGGCAATTACACCACCTCCGGCTATGTGCTGCCTCAGATGGAGAACAGCAAGGAATCCGGTATCGAGGTACGTCCCACCACCTTATTCGCAGTGAACGGAAAATGCGCGAACCCGGAGGCGGCCGCTAAGTTCCTGAGCTTTATGTTCAACTCCGAGGAGGGCGCCGAGCTCTTAAAGGACACCTATTCCGTACCCGCCAGAGAAAGCCTGCGCACCTTCTGCGAGGAGAAAGCGCTTCTGGACGAGTCCGCCATGGAGAACGTGGTATACTCCCTGGAAAATTCCGGCAACGTGGTGAACGCGTGGTCCAACAACTCCGAGGTGGAGGCCATGATGACGGAGATTATGCAGAAAATCGCATACAAACAGTATGACTCCATGGAGGAGGCCGCTGACGAGGTGATCAGCCGCATCGACCAGATCGTCGCTTCCTCGGCACAGTCCTGACAGAATTGCCGGACGCGGGTTTCCGTGATCTGACATAAGCGTTAACAGGTTTCCGATGTTCCTGACAAAAACATCGGTTTTTATTTGAATGTAATGGGCCGCTGGCGTAGCCTGCGGGCGATTGCTTGAATGTAATGGGATTAACGCCGGATTGCCTCAGGGATTGCTCCCAGTTTAAGTCCGGGGAATGGAGGAACTATGATTTCGAACAAGATGAAATCCAAACGGTATGTAGGGCTTCTCTACATTGCTCCGTGGCTGCTGGGTTTTCTGATCTTCCAGCTGTATCCGTTTATCGCATCCTTCTGCTATTCGTTTACGGATTATACGCTGTTAAACCAGCCGCAGTTTGTGGGGCTGAAAAATTATCTGACGCTGTTTACCACGGACAAACAATTCCTGTCCACCATGAAGATCACCGGTTTCTACGCCCTTCTCTCCGTGCCGCTGAAGCTGGCCTTCGCGCTGTTCATCGCGATCCTGCTGAACGCGAAAATCAAGGGAATCGGCATTTACCGCAGCCTGTATTACCTGCCGTCCATTCTGGGCGGAAGCGTGGCCGTGTCCGTGCTCTGGCGGGTGATTTTCATGAAGGACGGGATGATCAACCATTTTATCGGGCTCCTGGGTCTGGGACCGGTGAACTGGCTGACGGACGCCAAGCTGGCGCTGATCACTTTGAGCCTCCTGCAGGTGTGGCAGTTCGGTTCGGCCATGGTCATTTTCCTGGCCGCGCTTAAAGGGATTCCGGCGGAACTCTATGAGGCGGCTTCCATTGACGGGAGCGGGAAATGGAACCAGTTTCTGCATATCACGCTGCCGCAGATCAGCTCCGTGGTATTTTTCAATCTGATCATGCAGTCCATCCAGGCGCTGCAGAACTTCACCTCGGCGTTTGTGATCACGGGCGGCGGGCCCATGAAGCGGACTTACATAATCGGTATGAAGCTGTACGACGACGCGTTCCGGTTCTACAAGGTGGGCTACGCCTGCGCGGAGTCCTGGATTTTGTTCCTGGTGATTCTGGCGCTGACGCTTCTGGTGTTCAAATCGTCGGACGCCTGGGTTTATTATGCGGATGAAGGGGGGAGCAAAAAATGATGGATAAGGCTTCCAAAGCGGCGCTGATCCGCCATCTGATCCTGATTGTGGTGGGCGTTGTCCTGATCTACCCGGTGGTATTTATGGTGTTCGCCTCGTTTAAGGACACCAATGAAATTTTCACCTCCACCAAGCTGCTGCCTAAGCTGTGGCACGGGGAGAACTATACCAACGGCTGGAAGAGCGGGGCCACCGGCGTGGTGACATTTACCAATTTTTTCCTGAACACCTTCAAACTGGTGATTCCAGTGGTGGCCTTCACGGTGGTTTCCTGCACGCTGACGGCCTACGGGTTCGCCCGGTTCGATTTCCCGGGCAAGAAAATCCTGTTTCCGGTGCTGATCTCCACGCTGATGCTGCCCAACACGGTGATCATTATTCCGCGGTTCATGCTGTTTAAGAACCTGGGCTGGCTGGACAGCTACCTGCCGTTTCTCGTGCCGGCGCTGTTCGCCGTCTACCCGTTTTTCATTTTTATGATCATTCAGTTTCTGCGGAATGTGCCGTCCACCCTGGACGAGTCGGCCAAGATCGACGGCTGCAGCTCCTTCCAGATTCTGATCCACATCCTGGTGCCGCTGCTAAAGCCAGCGCTGTTCTCGGCCGGACTGTTCCAGTTTTTGTGGACGTGGAATGATTTTTACAACCAGTTTATTTTCATCAATTCGCCGAAAAAATTCACCTTGTCGCTGGGGCTGCGGCTGTCCATCGACGCGTCTACGGAGGCGGTGAAGTGGAACGAGGTCATGGCAATGTCGGTCTGCTCCATTATTCCGCTGTTTATCCTGTTCTTCTGCGCGCAGAAGTATTTCGTGGACGGGATCGCCACATCCGGGATCAAGGGTTAGGGGGAGATTATTATGAAAAATGAGGGAATATTATTTTATCTGTCGGGAGAGCAGGGGAGCGTGCCGGAGATCGCGGCGGGCAACCCAACCCCCAACTTTTTTAAGGATGTGGAAGTGATTGAGAACGGGCGGAAGGGGAAAGCGCTGCGCTGCCTGCCCACCCAGCTTCTGGCCTACTGGGCGCCGGGCAACATGTATTCTCAGAGGGGGACCGTGTCCTTCTTCTGGCGGAGCAGGACGCCCCTGGGACCAACGGAATTTCCGCTGTTCCGGGTGTCTTTTGCGGATCACTCCAGCTGGGACGCGCTGTTTATGCGCATCGATTACAACGGGCACGGCATCGACGCATTTGTGACGGACATCAACCTGAGCCGCCTGCGGGTGGCCCACCGGTTTGAGGCGCTGCCGGAGCCGGATCAGTGGTTCCATGTGGCCTTTTCCTGGGACGAGACCGTGGGCGTGCGGCTCTATATCGACGGGGAGCTGGCGGCCAAGCTGGATCAGGAGGCCATTTTGTACGCAGGGCTGGATCAGTTCGGCACCCACTCCCGGGTGATCAGCAACGCCCAGGTGCAGTCCAGCTACAATTACATGCGCACCGGGGACTTCGACGAGATCACGGTGTTCGACCGCATGTTGACGGATGAGGAGGTGCGCGCGGTGAGCCGTCTGGAGACGCCCGCGCTTGAGAAGCTTCCGGCGCGGGATCTGGGCGGGGAGCGCTGGAACCGGGAATGGCAGAGGCGCTTCGGCTTCGACGCCGGGGAAATGCCCGCGGCGCTGACCCATCCGGCCACGGCGGTCCATAAGGTGGAGATTCACGACGCCTGGGATCACAAGCGCTGGTGGTGGAAGGGCTGCGACGGAATCCGGGAGACCACCTGGCCGGGCGTCTACAACCGGTCCGGGCTGCCGGGCAGAACCGATTATTTTGTGCTGCCGGACTGGGACTGCTATTCCGTCTCCGGCAAGGAGATCACGTTCCAGCCGGTAAAGGATACGTATTTCAACCACATCGAGATTTCCGGCTCCGCCGCGGGCCAGCTGCGGATTCACGGGCGTTTGGAGGAGCAGCTGAAGGTGCGCCGGGAGTCCTGCGAGCGCAGCGTGCTCCGGCTGGCGGAACCGGTGCGGAATGTGGACATTACCTTCACCAACGACGTGATCGAGGAGCCAATCGGGGATATCACCCTGCTCCAGGTGGAACCCGGCGTGGCCCCGGAGGGCGCGGCCAGGGAAATGTTCCGGTTCTCGCCGGACGACGGGAAAATGGGGCCGGAATGCTTTGACGGGGTCAGGGCGTTTGTGGCCGGGAGATTTGCGGCGGATGAGAGGCGGTGTTTTGCGGGGGATTTGGCGAGCGGGCAGGGGGCGGCTCCGGCGAGTGAACCTGCGGTGGCTCAGGCGAGTCAGCCTGCGGTGGCTCAGGCGAACGGCCCTGCGGGCTATGTCCTCCCCGCCTCCCCGCTCCTCCCGCCGTCCCAAGCCCTCCCCATATCCCACTACATGCTCCCCTGCCATCAGCCGGCCGGCACCGGCATGGACGGACTTTTACTTCACCTCCCGCCCCTCAACTGCGCGCCGGACCACGGCGGGTACGTGCTGGTGAACGTCCAGGTGAAAGACCCGTTGTGGATATACAGGAACCTGATGAACTTCACCTTCGCCGTTCTCCCCGGAACTGCCAAGGAAATCTGGATGGACACCAGAGACCGCATCCTGCCCGAGGGGAGAGCCCTGTACGTGCAGATCGTCTGGTCAACCCAGGTTCCCGCGGAATATATGGAAAATATCTCCATGGAAGTGATCTACAAACCCTACGAGGAAGCGAAAAAAGAGCACATAGCGGACCGCTGGATTCAGGTAAAGGACAATTACGCCAACCTGGTGGAGGAAAATCCCTCCAACGAGCATTTCAACATGTTCAACCGGTTCAAGGCCGACCTGACCGATCTGCTGCGGGTGTGCCCGGAGCACCGCCTGGCCCGGGAATACTGGTACGATAAATTCAAAACCAACCCACCGGAATTTACCTTCTCCCGCTGCCCAGATGGCATCCCGCTCTGGGCCTGGCGGCAGACGGAGTACATGGGGTACGTGAAGCGCTATATCCGCTGGTGGATCGATAAGCGCCAGATCGAAAACGGCGAATTCGGCGGCGGCCTTTCCGACGACGGCGACCTGACGGCCTGGTGGCCGGGGCCGGCCATGGCGGGCTGTATGCCGGAGAAGATCGGCGAGTCCCTGGCCCGCGAGATGGAGGCATTTTACGACCAGGGCATGTTCGCCAACGGACTTTGCGCCATCCAGACGGACCAGCTTCACACCCTGGAGGAGGGAATCCAGTGCCTGGGCCAGTGCCTGACCCTGTTCCCGGGTTCGCCCAAATATATAGAGCGGGCCATGGAAAATGCCAGGGGCCTGCACTATGTGACCGGCTACAATGAGAAGGGCCACCGCCACGTGCTTTCGGGCTACTATTCCGGCACCCGCATCGCCCGGGAAGCGCCCTGGGATTACTCCGCGTCGGACTCCTTCCATGTGTTCCACCCCACCTACATGCTGGTGCGCTACAACGGTTCCCCAGAGGCCCGCCGGCTGGTGCTGGAGACGGCGGACTCCATGCTGGAACACTACTATGACGGGCGGCTCCACGTGCTGGTCAACGTGACCACGGACGAGGACCAGGTCCACGAGCGGACCAGGGAATGGCCCCTGTTCTACGCGGCATGGAAATTCACCGGGGATGAAAAATACTTAAAGCCCATCGATCCCGCCCTCTATGAGCAGCAGCAGGACCGTTTCCCGGGACCGGATATCGGGGAGGCCGCGGCGAGGCGCTACGAGGATATTCTGCGCAAGGCCGCGCTGCGGGAATACATCAACACGGACGGCCAGCTGTGGGTGGACCGGGGCGTCATCGACATCGCGGTGATGCAGCAGGACCGCATAGGCGGCGTGGGCCACGAGCGTTTTTCACTGTACCCGCGGCACTATTTCCGCTGGCAGTTTAAACCTTCCCAGGAAATGGACGTGGCCGCCATGGTAACGCACGCGGCCCCGGACAAAATCCGCCTCAGCGCCTTCAACATGACCGACGACGATATCACCGCCCACATGATTATGGAAGATATCATTCCCGGGAAATGGACGGTGAGGGCCGGAACAGGGCCAAAGATCGGCGTGATGGAACAGGCGGAGGAGCGGGAAATGGACCTGGAGTGGATGGGCGGTCTGCCGGTGGTATTCAAACCCGGCCGCCACACTGTTCTGGAGCTGGACCTCAGGAAACGGGATAAAGCATACTGGGAGCGCCCGGACCTGGCCATCGACCGGGAGGACGTGATCATCCGGGACGACTGCATCCGCGTGCGGGTGCACAACATCGGGGCCACAGAGAGCGCGGAGACGGAGCTGGTGCTTAGAAGTCCCTCCGGCGAAATCCTGCGCCGCAGCCAGGTTCCGCCTATCCCTGCGCCAAACGACCTGTACCCCAAGGTTATGGAGATTCCTCTCTGGACCCGGGGAATCGACCTGGCGGGCTGCTCGGTGGAGCTGGACCCCGAAAACCGGATGAAGGAGATCACAAAGACCAACAACCGGATCGTATTCCAGGGAGGTGCTCTATGAAGCTGAGTTATACCACGCTGTCCGTTCAGGACAGGACCATCGGGGAAGCGGTGGAGATCGCGTCGGCCCACGGCCTGGAGGGAATCGAGCTTAGGGGCCGGGGCGACGCCCACGTGTCGCCGGAGAGCACGTTTTCCTACGCCGCCTATGTGAGAGAGCTGGTGCGGGAACATAAACTGGCGGTGCCCTGCCTGACTGCCTACACCCGGTTCCACCAGCCCACGGCGGCCGCGGTCCGGGAGGAAGTGGACCGCATGATGGACATGGTACGGCTGGCGGAATTTCTGGAAGCGCCCTGTCTGAGAGTGTTTATGGGGCCTGTGCCGGAGGCTGTGAGCCTCTCACAGGCGGACCAAATAGCCGTAGAAGGACTGCAATACGCCTCAAAACGCCTGGGAAATTCCCCTGTCCGGCTGGTCATCGAGACCCACGATTCGGCCAAGGACGGAAGAACCCTGGCGCGGATTTTAAAGGATGTACCGTCAAACATCGGCGTGCTCCTTGACATTATCCACCCCTGGGACATGGGAGAGGAAATTAGAAAAACCTGGGAAATGATCGGGGAGCGCATCTACCATGTCCACATCAAGGACATCAGCCGCACCCTGGAAAACGGCCGCATTTACTGCCCCATCGGGCAGGGGCTGCTGCCGGTGGAGTCCACGGTGCGCTGGCTGGAAGGCAAGGGCTATCAGGGATTTTACTCCCTGGAATGGGAGAAGTCGGCTCTGGAAGGCCAGGGCGTGGGATTTGAGGAACAGCTTGAGAGCTTTGTATCATTTATGAGGGGAGTGGAACAGGATGGGAATAGTCAGATTACCCTTTGAGGAAGTAAAGGCCTGCCTCTGCCAGGTGCTGGCGGGGCGGGGCTGTCCGGAGAAAAAGGCAGAAAAAGTAGCCCATGAGATGGCGAGAAACTCGCTGGAGGGCGTATATACCCACGGCATCAACCGGTTCTCCCGGCTGATCCGCAATATTGACGAGGGGATTGTAAGGCCCGGGGCGGAACCGGAGGTGACGGTGCGCATGGGGGCCATGGAGCAGGTGGACGGCCATCTGGGCCTTGGCATCACCAACGCCTGGTTCGCCATGGAGGAGGCCGTCAAGCTGGCCAAATCCTACGGCATCGGCCTGGTGGCCCTGCGGAACACCAACCACTGGATGCGGGCGGCCACCTACGGATATCAGGCCTGCGACGAGGGTATGGCGGCCGTCTGTTTTACCAACACCATGCCCAACATGCCCACCTGGGGGGCCGTGGACTCCCGCATCGGCAACAATCCACTGGTGTTTGCATTTCCCCGCAGGGAGGGGCACCTGATCACGGACATGGCCATGTCCCAGTTCTCCTACGGGGCGTTGGAACTGGCACGTCTCCAGGGGCGGCAGATGGCCATAGACGCCGGCTTTGACACCGCGGGCAATCTGACCCGGGACCCGGACAGCGTGATCAAATCCCAGCGGATTCTGCCCACCGGATACTGGAAGGGGGCGGCCCTGTCCTTTATGCTGGACATTTTCGCGGGCGTGCTGTCGGACGGCAACACGGTCTCGGAGGTGGGCAGACTGGCCGGGGACGAACACGGGGTGTCCCAGGTGTTTATCGCCGTGGATTATCGGAACCTGGTGACGCAGGAGGCGGCGGAGCGCATCGTGGAGGGCGCGGTCAAGGACCTGCTGGCCTCCGAAAAGGCCCAGGGTACGGACCGGATTATCTACACCGGCCAGCTGACCCTGGAATGCCGGGCGGATAACCTGAAGAACGGCATTCCGATGGATGAGGGCGTGTGGGGCGGTATTTTATCCCTCCTGTGATTCGGCGGAGGTATTGATACAAATTGTGACGGAAAAGCCTTTTTCCAGCTGGCTGTCCAGGGTAATGCGGCATTGGTCTGCGGTAAATCTCAACTGCAATCTACGGAAGAGATTCTGCAGGCCAATGTGTTTTTCGTGGAAGCCCTCGAAGCTGGAGAGGGAATTCCGCAGCTCCTCAAGGCGCTCGGGGCTGACGCCGTTGCCATTATCCCGCACCTGGATGGTGAGAAGCTCGTCCCGGACGGCGATATAGATAAAGATGTCCAGGGGATTTGCCTGGCTGTTGTTGCCGTGGGTGACGGAGTTCTCGATCATGGGCTGGAGGATCAGCTTGGGAATCCGGTAGCTCTGGGCCTCCGGGTCCACGTCCCAGTGCACCTGCACCTGTCCCGCGTAGCGGTGCGCCATCAGAGCCGTGTAGTGGGTGGTGGCCTCGATCTCCTGCTCGATGGTCACGTCCTCGTCCGGCGCTCTCAGGCTGTATTGCAGGAAAATGGACAGGTCCTGGATCATCTCGTTGGCCGTGGTGGGCAGCTTGGTGTGCTTTAAGATCTCAAAATCGATCATCTGCAGGGTGTTGGAGAGAAAATGGGGGTTGATCTGGTATTGCAGCGCGGACAGCTCCAGGGACAGGGCCTGGAATTTCTGTTCGTTTAAGGAGACCTCCAAAAAGTCGTTGCGGGTGAAGGTCTGGATCATGTTGGTCACAATGTGGCTGTACAGGTCGTTGCTGTGGGGCCGTATTTCCGGCAGCTCCTTGTGGGAGATGGCGGCGTCCATCAGGTCCAGGATGGCGTAGAGCTGGCGGGACATGTTGACGGCGTAACGGTAGGAGGTCATAACGGCGACCAGGATGCAGAGAAACACGGTGGCGCAGGTGATCCCGATCAGCCGGTAAATATTGGCGTAGGCCAGGGAGACCGGCGTGACGGAGATGAAATCCAGCCCTGTGTTGGGGGAGTAAGAGCGCATGATCAGGTTGTTGTCCAGGCGCAGCAGCCCGCCGGTGTCCGTCATACCTTCCAGGCGTCCTACCAAGTCCTGGGCGTCCAGATCCTGGCTGCTGGAGAACAGGGCCTTGCCGCCCTCGGCCAGGACAATGGCCCGGCCGCTCTCTAAATAGGAGTTGGTGAACAGGCGCTTGAAATAGGAGACCACGATGTTGACCGCCACGGTGTAACCCTTCGAGTTCTCCTGGACCACGGTCAGATAGTCCCGCGGGGCGGAGGCGTAGAGGCTGGTGCTGCGGCGGATGACCCGGTAGGCGCTGTCGCCGGAGCAGGCGGAAAGCCAGTCCTTGTCCGGCCCGGTAGCCATCTCGTAGACATTGGCCTGGTTGGTCAGGTAGCGGCCCCGGGCGTTGGGGATATAGACGTAAATGCTGTCGATGTAGTCCCGGGAGTTGACGATGGCGTTTAGCTGTGCCGCCACCTGTTTTAAGATCACAAAATCCACGTAACCCAGCTTTTCCGACTGGAGAATCTGGTAAATGGAGTTGGAATTGGAGTAGGCCGGGACGGCCAGCATATTCATGACCTTGTTGGAATCATTCAGCAGAAGGTCCACATTTTCCTGGAGCAGGGAGAGGTTGATTTCCGCCTCGCTCTCCAGGGATTTTTTTTCCGTGGGCACCAGGACGGCGAAAAAGATGACGGTGAGAAAGAGCATGGGCAGCAGCGACAGCGTCAGCATGCGGACCATATTTTCGGCGAAAAAGCGGCGGCGCATAGGGATAAGTCCTCCTTGGGGAGTAGTCAGCGTTTGGCCGGGCAGGGGTCAACGCCGTGGTACTGTTTGAACACGCGGGAAAAATTCCGGGGGTTGTTGTAGCCTACCATCCAGGCCGTATCGGATACGGAATGCCCCTCCTTCAGAAGCTGCATGGCCTTCTCCATCCGCGTCTGGTTCAGGAAGTCGGAGAAGGTCTGGTTCAGGCAGCGGTGGAAGATGGTGGAGACGTAGCTGGCGGACAGGCCGGTCAGCTCGGCGGCCCCGATCAGGGAGGCGGTGTCCACGTTATCCCGGACGTAAACCTGGATGCGGGTGACGATCTCGTTGTAATAGCCCTTGTAGGACACGGGCTGGCCGTCGCCCGCAGTTTCCGGCGCTGGGGCGGGAGCGCTTTCCGGGGCAATGGCGGAATGGGTCACCGCCCGGAAGGTTTTCATCAGTTCCCCGTAATTCACCGGCTTTGTCAGGTAGGCGCTGACCCCGAAGCGCAGGGCGGTGCGGGCGTACTCGAAGTCCGCGAAGGCGGACAGCAGGATGACGGGGACCGCCGGGTACGCCTGCCGGACAGCCTGGGTCAGCTCCAGCCCGTCCATCACCGGCATGCGGATATCCGCCAGGAGCAGGTCCACCGGGTTCATTTCCATGTAGTCCAGCACTTCCCGGCCGTTGGCGGCCAGAAAGACCACCTGAATTCCCAGTTCTTCCCAGGGGAAGAGCTGGCTTAAGCTGTCGCGGATATTGGGTTCGTCGTCTGCGATCACCAGTTTCATATATGAGTTCATCGTTCTGTATCACCTCAGTGTCAGGTTTCTCCCTTTTTCCGGTACTGCATGGGAGTCATGTGGTAGTAGTTGTGGAACGCCCGGGAAAAATTCTTGGAATTGGTGTAGCCGGTCCGGGCGGCGATCTCGCCTATGCTGAGGTGGATATCGCGCAGCAGCCCGGCGGCCCAGATCATTTTCTCCTGGCACACGAACTCCGGGAAGGTCATGGACAGGCGCTCTTTTAAAAGTCCGGAAATGAACTCACTGTCCAGGCCGGTGGCGCGGGAGGCGAAGTCCAGGCTGATCTCGCCCGGGTGCTCGCGTATGCAGGCGGAGAGGGCGGCCAGCGTGGGCTCCTCCTGGTCCGGCTCCGGTACCGTCTCCCGGGCGGCGGCCCCGATGGAGTCCTTCAGCCGGGTGAACAGATTGACCAGCTCCTGGTAACGGACCGGCTTGACCAGGTAGTCGTCGGCCCCGTAGAGGATGCCCTTTCTGGCGTACTCGAAATCCGAGTAGGCGGACAGAAAGACCAGGCGCACCGGGATGTTCTGCTCGCGGATGCAGCGGGCCAGCTCCAGTCCGTCCATGACCGGCATCTGGATGTCGGTGAGCACCACGTCCGCGGGATTGTACTCCAGGTAGGCCAGGGCTTCCCGGCCATTGGCAAAGACGGAGGCCACCTCATAGCCCAGCTCCTCCCACGGGAAGAGATGCGCCAGGTTGTCCCGCATGAAGGACTCGTCGTCTACGATGATTAAGCGCAGCGGCTGTGGCATGGTTTGTCTCCTTTCTGTGGGGGGAATGGTGGGCGGGGGGAGGCACTTCTGATGATACCTTGTCGTCAACCGGAGGTTGACGATGAGTGGTGCGTTTCCTTGATTATACCTTGTCGCCAACCGAAGGTTGACGATAAGAAATACGTTTCCTTGATTATACCTTGTCGCCAACCGGAGGTTGACGATAAGTGATGCGTTTCCTTGATGATACCTTGTCGCCAACCGGAGGTTGACGATAAGTGATGCGTTTCCTTGATTATAACAAATGGGGTGGGAGAAGTCAAAAAAACAGCCGCATCTGCGAGGTAATCGCAAATGCGGCTGTTTAAAAATATCTTCGGAAAGTCTGGCGCGGCCTCCCTGCCTGGGAGACGCCTTTAGGGATTGCTTTCCGGCGCTTTCGGCGGCTCTGCGGGCGGCGTATCCGGCACCTGCGGATCCTTTGTGCCGTAGACCCGGGTCCATTCCTTGGTGCCCTCCACCTTTACGGCCTGGCTGCGGTTCATGGACAGGAATTTGACCAGCTCGTAGCAGCTCACCCAGATCTCGTTGTTGCCCTCTTTCTGGGACTCGTCGAAGATCAGCTGAAGGCCAAAATGAAGATGGGGCTCGTCGATATTGTTGGTGTTCTCAGTCCGGCTGTAGCCGGTGCGGCCCAGGTAGCCGATCACGTCCCCGGCCTGGACGTAGCTGCCCTCCTTTAAGTTGGACTGATAGGGATAATCCTTGCGCAGATGGGCGTAATAGTAGTACCGCTTCTTGTCAAAGCTGCGGATTCCCAGCCGCCAGCCGCCGTACTGGTTCCAGCCCATGGCCTCCACGTAGCCGGATTCCACGGCGATCACAGGGGTTCCCACCTGCCCCATGAGGTCGTGGCCCAGATGCTGGCGGCGGAAACCGTAGCTCCTGGCTACGCCGAAGTCGTCGAAATCGCTGTAAGGAAAGCCCTTGGCGATGGGGGAAAATGCCTTCAGCCCGTATTTTGTGACCCAGATGGTTTCCGGGTCGCCGGGGGCCCCGCCGGTGACGCCGGAGGGCAGATAAGCGCCCGGGGCTTCGCTGGCGGGAATCTGCGCCTCAAACTGGCCCACCATTCCGTCCAGCACCGCGCCGTAGGCTTCACGGTAATACTTGTAGTATTTCATGTCCTTGGTCAGCGCTTCCATGGTGGTCTCGCCACTCTTTAATTTTTCCGCTACCTGGGTCATGTCCGCGGCCTTGTAGCGGGAGAAGTCGCCTCCGTAGCGCGCGCCCAGATAGGCCAGAAGGTCCACCCAGTTCAAGTGGACGTCCGCCTGGCAGGTGTCCACGTCGTAGCGGAAGGCCTGGTTCATGGCCTCGCAGGTCACAGTGAAGTCCACCCATTTTATGTAAGATTTCGCCTCGGGCGGGGTGGCATTTTCCTGCTTTTGGGGAAGCATTTTCTCCAGTCCCAGAGCGGCGGCCGCCTTGCCCGCGTGGGCCATGGCGGCCTGCCCCGGCTCTGTGCGAAAGAGAAAAAATGAGAGGCACAGCAGGCTCAACACCACCGATTCCGTAAATATGATGGTCTTTTCGCTGATCGGACGGCGGGTCCGCAGACGTTTTCCTCGGTCTTTCCACCACATAGATTGATTACCTCCTTCAGTTCCGGGGCGGAGCCAGGCGCATTTTCGTAGACGCGCGATGCCGCGACGTGGGACACCCGTTTATGGTTATCTTATGCGTGGAAATGGTTGTTTAGACCTGGGAAGATGGGGGAGGTGAAAATTTAGGGACGGCAGCGCGTGGCTTGGGCGAGGGGAGCGGGGCAGGCGAGAATGGCAGGTGCGGGCCGGGCGAGAATAATGGGAGCAGGCAAGGCGAGCATGGCGGGTGTGGACCAGGCGAGAACGGCGTGGCGTGGGCCGGGCAAGGCCAGCGCCGCGCAAGCGCAACACACAAAGCCCGGCCCGTCAGCCCCATGCCCGCCGTCCGCATCCACTTGTAGCAACTCCCATATCATGATATGATAGGAACGACAATAGACACATCGGAAAACGAGGAGGCGGCGCTATGAACAATTTTGAGTTTTATACCCCGACGCGGATGATTTTCGGAAGGGGAACCCATCTTCAGGTGGGGAAGATCGTCAAGGAATATGGATTTAAAAAGGTGCTGGTTCATTTCGGCGGGGCCAGCGCGAAGAAAACCGGGCTTCTGGACGCTGTGTGCAGCGCGCTGGAGGCGGAGGGAATCGGTTATGTGCAGCTGGGCGGCGTACAGGCCAACCCCACCCTGTCCATGGCGAAAAAGGGCATCGAACTTTGCCTGGCGGAGAAAGTGGACTTTGTACTGGCCGTGGGCGGCGGCAGCGTGATCGACTCGGCCAAGTGCATCGCGGACGGCGCGGGAAGTCCCGGCGCTGACGTGTGGAAGTTCTTCACCAAGGAAGCGGCACCAAGCGGCGCCCTGCCCGTGGGCACCATTCTCACCCTGTCCGCCTCGGGCAGCGAGATGAGCGCCTCCTGCGTGATTACCAATGAGGAGAACGGTTTAAAGCGCGGTTTCAACAGCACCACCCACCGGCCTCTGTTCTCCATCTGCAACCCGGAGCTGACCTACACGGTGAATCGTTTCCAGACCGGTTGCGGCACCGTGGACATCATGATGCACACCCTGGAGCGGTATATGGGCGGAACGACGAAGGAGACGCCGCTGACGGACCGGATCGCGGAGGGGCTTCTGAAGTCCGTGGCGGAAGCCGGAGCGATAGCGGACCAGGATCCGGAGAACTATGAAGCCAGAGCCACTCTGATGTGGGCCGGAAGCCTTTCCCACAACGACCTGACCAGCGCCGGGAGAGCGTTTATGATGCAGGTGCATCAGATGGAGCACGAGCTTTCTGGCATGTATCCACAGATCGCCCACGGAGCCGGGCTTTCCGCCCTGTGGCCCTCCTGGGCCCGTTACGTGTGCGCGGCCTGGCCGGAGCGCTTCGCCCAGTACGCGGTGCGGGTGTGGAATCTGGAAATGAATTTTGAGAATCCCATGGAAACGGCCCTGGCCGGAATCAAGGTTACGGAGGACTATTTCAAGAGCCTGGATATGCCCACAAATATCCGCGACCTGGGTGTGGAGCCGGAGAAGATCGATGAGATGGCAGAAAAATGCACTAATTTCGGGACGCGCACGCTGCCGGGGATCAAGGAGCTTGGGAAAACAGAGATGATGGAGATTTACCGGATGGCTATGGAGGCATAAGAATAAGGGAGACAATCGCCCGCAGGCCGCACCGGCGGCCGAATCCATTCAAATGAAAAATGCCGCCACGCTGAGGGGCTGCTGTGCCATAAACGGCATAATCGGCAGTCCCGCGGCGTGGCGGCGTTTTTTGTTGATTGCAATGGGCAATGGGCGATTGTTCGAAGCAGTGATCCGCGTACATCCTTCAGTCGGCTGTTGGCCGCAGCGGAACACAGGAGCGTCCTGTCCAAACCCTGTTCCCGGCTGTTCTACAGCTCAATTATCTCCCTGTCATCCGGCACCAGCAGATTTCCCTGATAATACTCCCGTCCCTCGGCGGTATACAGCTCCTTGCGGCGGGCGATCTGTTTGTCCTCGGTGTGCCACAGGACCAGATTCGGAATATTCAGCTCGGTTGCCAGCTCGCAGGCCTCCTTTACCGTGCTGTGGTGCTTCTCATAGGGCTGGAAGCGCTCCCGGTCCCCATACAGGCAGAACGCCTCGTGCAGCAGCCAGTCGCTTCCCTCCACGTAGGTCCGGCAGCCCGGATTGTAGGGTTCGTCGCCCGCGCAGGTCAGACGCTTTCCGTTCTTCAACTGGGTGGTGAAGCCGAACTGCTTGGCCTTGGTGGACAGGATGTCGAAGAAGGTCACGTCGTAGTCCAGGATATGTACGGTCTCTCCGTCCTCCACCGGCACCAGGAAAATGCGGTCGCCGATCATTTTATAAAATTTTCCCTGCACAGTCAGGCGGCAGATTGTCTTGATGGTCTCCACCAGATCCGGGTGGCAGTAGATCTGCAGGTCGCCCTCAAATGTGCCCTTTTTCATGCCGGTTGCGATCATGCGGATCATCCAGACGATGCCCAGAATGTGGTCCGTGTGCTCGTGGGTGACGAAAATGTGATGGATATGGTTCAAATCCACCTTCATCTCGTCGAGAATTTTCAGGATTCCGTTGCCCCCTCCGGCGTCCACCATGAAATATTCGTCCCCGTCCCGCAGCGCGAAGCAGGTGTTGTAACAGTGGATGGCCTGGGCGTTTCCTGTACCGAATACATAGAGCTGTTCCATTATGTCTCCTCCATTCTGAAAATCATCTGAGATTCCCAGGAAATGTAAATGTTTTCTGGCGCGCCGGGAAATGACTGAGACTGCTCCCCGCAGGTTGATGGGGAGAATAGCCGTGCACATTCCGCAGCGCTGGGATTTTAAGATAATGTTACTATAATTTCGGGGATACCGCAAGACTTTGTTTGGTGGAGTTTTCGTAGTTTTATCCGCGGTCTGTAACGCAAAGATTTTGTGCCATTTAAACGGAATAGAGAACCCCCAGACTGCCATCTGGGGGTTTTCGCTGCTGTCCTGTGTGGACTTGTTACATCTCTTAGCCTATTGGCATTATAGCATTTGCATGTTTGAAATGCAATATACCAGCTTCAATCCAGTTTATCCAAACACCTTCACAAATCAAGACACCCAATCCACCCGCTCATTCTCCAGCCGCGCGCCGCCTTCCTCCGGGAATACCAGGTCGAAGGTGAAGCCCCTGCCGAACCGTGGGCCCAGCTGATAGATCAGGTATCCGGCCCCGCGCTCCAGGTCAAAGCTGATCCAGAAGCCACCCTGGGGGAAGAACATCCCGAATACCGGCTTCTGCTGGTGGCAGAGGGCGTTGTCCGCCAGCGTATACTTGTCCTGTTCCAGCTTCCAGGTGTGCAGCGTCGCGTTCTTAAAATAACCGATGGGCTCCGAGTCCGCTCCCGCGCAGTATTTGACGATGGAGCACTGGGGCAGCGCGCCGAAGCGGCCCTGGTCCAGCTCTTTGAATTCCTCCCGCATGGAGCGGATCATGGAAACGCATTTTTCCAGCAGGGCGGTCAGAGCGGCCTCCTCCTTTGCCATATTCAGGGCGTAGATCATATCCTGCTTCAGCGCAGGTTCCAGCTGCAAACGGCCTTTCTCCGCTTCCGCCATTCCCCGTTCCAAAACAGAAAAAAGCGGCCAGGCGTAGCTGGTCAGAAGCTGCAGCGCGTCCTGTTTCAGTTCCAGGGGATTGGATGAGAGGATCAGATTTTGCAGCAGGACGATCAATTCCCGTTCATAGGGCAGGCGATTGCCGTAATAGGGGTCCATATAATAATCCAGACACAACAGCAGGCGCTCGATGGCGTCGGTATCGTCCCCGGTGAGGACTCTCTCCACCGCCGCCAAACCCTCCTCCACGATCATTTTTTCACGATCCGAATAGCGCACTGTTTTCACAACAGAACCCTCCTTCCATCCAATCTCTCCGCCGTCCGGCAATCAGGATACCCGCCCGAATCCTGGATAATATCGGAAAAATACCTTTGCCGCAATATCCGTTTCCGGCACATAGGGGTCCGCCCACATGCGGGCGTCCGCGGAGTCGTTCCGGTTGTCCCCCAGCATGAGATAACAGCCCTCAGGGACTTCAAAATGCTGGTCGTCCGTCTCCATGGGCTCGGCCAGGTAGGGCTCTTCCAGGGGCGTTTCGGAGCCATTTATATAGATCCGGTTGTCCCGGATGTCCACGGTTTCACCAGGCAGGCCGATGACCCGCTTGACCAGCCGGGTCTGATCCCGGCCAGGCTCGGCCTTGTGTTTGAAGATCACAATGTCGCCCCGTTCCGGGTGGGAGCCGAAGCGGTAGGACAGGCGGGAGCCCAGGAGGCGGTCCCCGGCCATGATGGTGGTTTCCATGGAATCGGAGGGCACCCGGGTGTTGGCGATGACGCAGGTGTTGACAAACAGGGCGATGGCGGCGGCAGCCAGAAGTATTTTCAGCCATTCCAGAAGTTCTTTTTTCCAGTTGACGGTGGATTCATTGTTTTCTTTCATTGTAGTTACATCTCCTTTGGGGTGATATTGAATAGTGTAGCACTGTCGGGGGCGGAAGTCTTTACTAATTTGTTAATTGTATATTTCTTTTTTGGGGAGGGTTTGAAAACTGGGATATTTTGTGTTACTATATTTTTAACTGTTTGAAAACGATGGAACAAGGGAGGCGGAAGAAATGAGGGATTTGGCTTATTTAAAGCTGCTGTCCAGGGAGTACCCCACGGTGAGGGCGGCCACCAGCGAGATCATCAACCTGATGGCGATCTGCGGACTGCCGAAGGGGACGGAGTATTTCTTCAGCGACCTGCACGGGGAGTATGAGGCGTTTGTCCACCTGCTGCGCAGCTCTTCCGGCATTATCCGGGAGAAGATCCGGGAGACCTTTGGGCACCTGATTCCCGAGGAGGAGGAAGTCCAGCTGGCGAACCTGATCTATTACCCGGACCGGAATCTGGGAAAGATCCGTAAGACGGGACTGTTTACCGAGGACTTTCAGAAGATTACCATCTACCGTCTGGTGCAGATCTGCAAGGTGGTGTCCTCCAAGTACACCCGCTCCAAGGTGCGAAAGAAGATGCCAAGGGAGTTCGCCTATGTGATCGACGAGCTGCTCCATGTGGATTACAACGACGACAACAAGCGGATTTACTACAGCGAGATCATCCACTCCATCATCGACAACTCGGTGGCGGACAAGTTCATCGTCGCCCTGTGCGAGCTGATCCAGAATCTGACCATCGACAATCTGCACATTATCGGCGATATTTTCGACCGCGGCCCCCGGGCGGACATCATTATGGACGAGCTCATGCATTTCCACGACGTGGACATCCAGTGGGGGAACCACGATATTTCCTGGATGGGAGCGGCCACGGGCAACCTGGCCTGCATCTGCAACGTGCTGCGCATCGCCATCAGCTACAACAGCTTCGACGTGCTGGAGGACGGCTACGGCATCAACCTGCGGCCCCTGTCCATGTTCGCGGCCAAGGTGTACCGGGACGACCCCTGCGAGCGGTTTGTACCTCATATATTGGATGAAAATGTCTACGACGCCGTGGATCCGGGCCTGGCGGCGAAAATGCACAAGGCCATCGCCGTGATCCAGTTCAAGGTGGAGGGCGCCATTATCAAGCGCCACCCCGAGTACGGCATGGCGGACCGGATTCTTTTGGAGACTGTGGACTTTGAGAAGGGCACGGTGACGGTGGAGGGGAAGGAGAACCCCATGCTGGACCGGAATTTCCCCACTGTGGACCCGGCAAACCCGCTGGAGCTTACCGACGGGGAGAAGGAGCTGTTAAAAACCTTGAAGGCCTCCTTCAAGCACAGCGGACGGCTGCACAAGCATGTGAAATTTCTCTATTCCCACGGGGCTATTTACAAGTGCTACAATTCCAACCTGCTGTACCACGGCTGTATTCCCATGAAGGCGGACGGCAATTTTGACAGCATTATGGCGGGCAACGCCATCTATTCCGGCAGAAGCCTGATGGATTACTTCAACTATCAGGTGCAGAACGCATATTTTATGCCGGAGGGCTCGGTGGAGAAGCAGTGGGCCATGGATTTGATGTGGTACCTGTGGTGCGGCTCCAAGTCCCCGGTGTTCGGCAAGGATAAAATGACCACCTTTGAGCATTATTTTATTGCGGACAAAAAGACCCACAAGGAGACGCTCAACCCCTATTACAAGCTCAGCGTGCAGGAGGAATTCTGCGACCGGATTCTGGAGGAGTTCGACCTTCCAGCAAAGGGCTCCCACATCATCAACGGCCATGTGCCGGTGAAGATGAAGGATGGGGAGACCCCGGTCAAGGCTGGCGGCAAGCTGTTTATCATCGACGGCGGCCTCTCCAAGGCCTACCAGGCCACCACGGGCATTGCCGGGTACACCCTGATCTACAATTCCAACCATCTGGCGTTGGCGGAGCACATGCCCTTTGACCCCAACAAGGAGAGCTCGCCCCGTGTGTCCGTGGTGGAGAAAATGCAGAGCCGGGTGATGGTGGCGGATACCGACAAGGGCAGAGAGCTGGCGGGGCAGATCGCGGATTTAAAAGAACTGGTGGCGGCCTACCGGGAAGGCACGCTGAAAGAAAGGGTAGAATAAATGACCAAGACGGAATTTTTGCAGATTCTCCGGGAGGAGCTGGACGGGCGGGTGCCCTACTCCGTGATCCAGGAGAACCTGAACTATTACAACAGCTATATTGACGGGGAGACGGCCAAGGGACGGCCTGAGCTTCAGGTGATCGAGGAGTTAGGCGGCCCCAGGATCATCGCCCGCACCATCGTGGACGCCACTCTGGACACCGAGGACCGCCCGGACGGCTTCCAGTCCTACGGGGGAAGGGAAGAGTACGACGGAGCCACAAAGCGCACCGCCCAGAAACAGTATACGGAGTACAGGGACGGCGAAAAGCGCTCGGTGCACTATGTGGATTTCAGCAAATGGTATGTGCGGCTTTTGGCCGGTTTGGCCGGTTTTGTGGTGATTTTTCTGCTGATCACGCTGGTTATGGGCATTCTGGGCCTGGCCGGATGGATTCTGTCCGTGGTATGGCCGGTGCTGCTGGTTCTGCTGGTGATCTGGTTTATGAAAGGGCCGAGAAGGTAGAGATGGAAAATGTTCAGGGAGGGGATCCGGGCGCGAGGCCGGAGACCCTCCCTTTGCGATGCAGGAATTTTGCAAGGTGATGCAAAATACTACAAATACAGAAATGGATGAATTGAATTGCCCCCGGCGGAAGTGGATAATGGATGTATACAAAGCCGAATATTGAAGGAGGGGCATCGATGAAAGCAGCATTTGTCACAGATGTTGAGAACGTGGAGGTAAAAGAAATTGAACGGCCTGTGATCTCGGACACGGAGGTTCTGATCAGGGCAAAGACCGTGGGGGTATGCGGTTCAGACCTTCATCTGTTTCGCGGGACTCATCCGTTCCGCCATGCGCCTGCCATTTTAGGCCATGAAATTGCCGGGGAAGTGGTGGAGACGGGGAGTGCGGTAACAAAATTTAAGGTGGGAGACCGGGTTACGGTGGAACCCCAGGTAGGCTGCGGGACCTGTGAAATGTGCAGGCGCGGGTTTGTGAGCCTTTGCGCGGACAAGAAGGTGCCGGGCACCACAAAATGGATTGGCGCGTTTTCAGAATATTTTAACGCGGAGGAGCGTATTACATACCCCTTGTCAGATGAAATCAGCTATGAGACGGGGACGCTTGCGGAGCCGCTGGCAGTGGCGGTTCACACGGTCAACCACGCGCGTACCAAATCAGGCGCGCTGGTGATTCTGGGGGCGGGAACCATCGGGCAGCTGATTCTCGCATTTGCAAAATGGAAGGGCTACAGCCCCATTATCGTGACCGACACGGCGGAGTTTAACCGTGAGTTCGCGCTAAAACACGGGGCGGCGGCCGCTTTTAATCCCCTGGAACAGGACGTGCCTGCGGAGGTGAAAAAGCTCACGGGCGTGGGAGCGGATTTGGTGATTGTGGCGGCCGGAGCGGACAATATTCTGGACCAGGCCTGCCAGTGCGCCCGCAAATGCGGCGAAGTGGGCATTGTGGCCATGATCACAAGCAAAATTCCATTTTACAGTTACGCGGTGGTGTTCAATGAGATCGATCTCTACGGCGCCATGTGTTACGAACCGAAGGATTTTGCGGAGGCGGTGGATTTGATCAACAGCCGGAAGCTGGAGCTGGAGGATTATGTGACGCAGGTCGTGGACGGCATTGAAAGGACCCAGGAGGGGCTGGAGCTTTTGAGCCGGAAAACGGAACCAGTGGTGAAAGTATTGATCCGCATGGCCGAATAGCGGAATATGGACTGGGAAAGGAAGGATGCGGATGTTGAAAGAAAGACCGGAACATATTTTGTTGGGCTGCGTCGCGGACGATTTTACGGGCGCAAGCGACGCGGCGTCGTTTCTGGCAAAGCAGGGGATCAAGACACTCCTATTTAACGGGACGCCGCAGGGCAATGAGGTCCTTCAGGACTGCGCGGCCGTGGTGATTGCTCTGAAAACCAGGAGTATTCCGGCGGCCGAGGCGGTGCGGGAGACCTTAAAGGCCGTCCGGTGGCTGAAGCAGCACGGGGCGGAGCAGTTATATCTGAAGTATTGCTCCACCTTCGACTCCACGCCGGAGGGGAATATCGGCCCGGACATTGACGCGGTGCTGGAGGCGTACCAGATCCCCTATACAATCCTCTGTCCGGCGCTTCCTATCAACCGCCGGATTGTAAAGGACGGCGTCCTGATTGTGGATGACAAGCCGGTCGCAGAGGGACATATGGCCAATCATCCCCTGAACCCCATCTGGGACTCCCGGATCGAGGAACTCATGCGTCCCCAGGGAAAATACCCCTGTATGATACTGGACGGCCCCCTTCTGGCAAAGCCCAGGGAGGAAATTCTGGAGGAGGTGGAAAAATTTGGGAAAGACAAAGCGCATTTCTATATTGTCCCCGATTATACCACGGACGCGCAGGGAAAAAAGATCGCAGAGGTATTCGGAGACAACCGGCTTCTGACTGGGGGATCGGGCATTCTCGAACATCTGGCGGAGCGGTACAAGGAACGGTATGACTGCGCCTCCGGGCAGGCGCTTCCCACGGGGACGCCGGGAAAAGGGATTGCGCTTTCCGGGAGCTGCAGTACGGCCACCTGCGTGCAGTGTAAGGCTTACGCGGCGGGCCACAGGGCATGTGCCATTGATCCGAAGCACATTCTGGACGGCAGCCTGACGGCAGAGGACTTGTGGAAATTCATATCGGAGTCGAATGAGGACAGCCTGGTGTACAGCGCCGGGGCCACCGACCCGCAGAGCAGGATTTACGCGGACGAGGAGACGGCCGCGAGGGCGGCCGGGGCGCTGGAGCAGACGCTGGCGGCGTTAGCCAGAAGGGCCTTTGAGGCCGGTTATACGAGAATCATTGCGGCGGGCGGGGAAACCTCCGGCGCAGTGGCGCTGGCGCTGGGATTTGACGGGTTTATCATCGGGGAGAGCATTGCCCCGGGCGTGCCCGTCATGATTCCGCTGAATCATCAGAATATCAGAATTGCGCTGAAGTCGGGGAACTTCGGCCAGCCGGATTTTTTTGAGCGGGCGCTGGCGATGATGAAAGCCGATTAGGTGGATGCAGACAGGCAGACATACCGGGAACGGATGTCTGCCTGTACTTATGTGACGCGCTTTAGGATGGGAACAGCTCGCTCTCGATGCGCATCAGCCGGTTGAATTTGGCGTTGCGCTCGCCGCGCACGGGAGAGCCCATTTTCATTTGCTGGGCCCCGATGGCCACGGCCAGGTCGGCGCTGAAGTCGTCTAAGGATTCGCCCGAACGGCCGGAGGCGGTGATGCTGTATCCGTTGTCGATGGCGAACATGGCGGTGGAGAAGGCTTCGCTGACCGTTCCGATCTGGTTGATTTTAAACAGCAGCGTATTGGCGGAATCGTGTTCGATGCCCATCTTCAGGCGTTCGATATTCGTGGCGAACAGGTCGTCCCCTGACACCATGATATTCGGGACGGCGGCTTTCAGGCGGGCGTAATCCCCGAAGGCGTCCTCCTCAAAGGGGTCCTCGATATAGATGAGCGGATAGTCCCGGCAGAGGTTTCTGTAGTAGGTGCACAGCTCGGCCGCGGTATAGCGGGTCCGATTCTTGGACAGAACGTAGGTGTTGGTATCAGGATCATACAGCTCGTTGGCCGCCACGTCCAGGCCCAGGTGCACGCAGCTTTCGCAGCCCACGGCCCTGGCGGCGTCCAGGATGATCGCAAAGGCTTCGTCCGTGGAATCCAGCTCCGGGGCCAGCGCTCCCGCATCCTCCAGGCAGTAGGACACCCGCTTTAAGATTCGTTTGAGCATCTCCTCCCGCATTGCCAGCAGCGCCTCCGTGGCCTCGGAAAACCGGGAAAAGCCGTCCAGGATCAGCAGGTAGTCCTCAAATTCCAGGCCGGAAGGGGAAAACGCGCCCCCGGAGATCACGGTGGAGGAGATGGCGGGAATTCTGCGCGGGGCGAAGCCGCCCAGGTAGCGGTAGAGCGGAAGGCCGGAAGCCAGCGCTCCGGCTTTGGCGGCCGCCAGTGAGACCGGCAGGATCGCATTTCCGCCCAGGCGGCTTTTGTTGGGCGTCCCGTCCAGCTCGCATAAGATGCGGTCGATTTTCGCCTGATCCGTTACGGACACGCCCTTTAACGCCTGGCAAATCTCGTTGGACACGCCGGCGGAGGCTTTGGTGGTTCCAAAGCCGTTGTACCGCGTTCCGCCGTCGTACAGCTCGTAGGCTTCGTACCTGCCGGTGGAAGCGCCGCTGGGAGCGGAAGCGGTCACGGAGATGCCATTCGACGTGGTCAGCACCGCTTCCACGGTGGGTTTCCCCTTTCCGTTTAAAATCTCATAGCCTTTGATTGACTCGATTGTTACGTTCAAAATAATGCCTCCTTTGGGTATTAAAATAGATTTCCATTTTCATCGAATTCCAGTTCGCGGGGAGCCTCCAGCACCTCGATATCGGGATTGCGTTCCGCCTCCTCCATCAGCGCCTCAGAAATTTCGATCTCCTGCAGATGCATGGTGTCGCGGATTCGCACCATGCGCAGCTTCTGCCGGTCCGCCCCCAGCGCGGACCGGATGGCGGCTTTGATGGCCAGCTCCTGGTTCTCCATGAACATGGGGATTTTGGGAACCTCGGTGCCGCCGGTTGTCAGCGAGTTTGCGTATGTAATTCCGACGTCGATCTTGTCCACAAAGCGCTGTGTGATGATGTCCAGAACCCCGACTCCGTGGGCGTTTCCGTGGGAGCCGTCGGACAAGTCCAGGACCACTACCTGCCTGGGACGCCCCTCCAGGCTGATGTTGCTGGCCGCCTTGTAGGTATGGGTCACGTTGGGGTCCACGCCCGCGCCGCTGATCTCTTTTCCGAAGTAATCCACAACGACCACGTCCAGGTTGTCAAAGAGAATCCGGGGCATCATAGAGCGGGCCAGATTCAGGTATTCCGGCTCCCGCTCGATGATTTCCTGCGGGGTCAGCGCGACAATCGTGTTTGGCTTGTCAAGGGCGTTCTCAATGGTGGCGACGCCGAACAGGATGTTCGCGTGGGAGAGGATCGCATTGCCGAACAGCTCAATGGACTCCCCCATCCTGTCTGCCCCCCGCCCGTGGACCGTCTGCGCGCCATATTGCTTTCCCAGGCCGATGGCCATGATTTTAAACAGCCCGCTCTCGTATTTTCCGCGGAAGCCGGTATGGGGCTTGATGCGGTTTACGACAATGATGCCGTCGGCCTCTTTGGCGTATTTGTCTATGTAGACCGGCGTGCCGTCGGGCAGATCGCAGATATATTCGGTTTCCATGGTCGCCCGGATGGGAGCGCCCATGGTTTCTTCCGTGATGCCGTACTGTCTCAGGATGTCAGCCTGTCCCTCGGCCACAGCGCCGCCGTGGCTTCCCATGGCCGGAATCAAAAAGGGCTTTCCACCCAGGGCTTTGACGAACTGGACGGTCTCCCGGAGCATGATATCCATGCCCTCGATCCCGCGGCTTCCGGCCGTGACGGCGACGGACATGCCTGGTTTTATGGAGCCGATGATCTCAGGCCGGTCCAGCGCCTGCCTGACCGCCGCGGGGATATCGGAGATGGCGGCGTCGGGCAGCTTCTGGCGGACCCGGGCCATTTTCGGGATTTTTTGTTCAGATAAAATGGTTCGAATGGTTTCATGATTGTGGATATTCATGTGCTGTCTCCTCGGTAGAGTGAATGGGCCTGCGCTATTTGGTGATGAGGATGATGCCTAAATCCAGAACGCTGATATTGTGCGTGGCCTGGATGCCGCAGCCCAGTTTCCAGAGCGGTTCGGACGCCGCGTGGGTGTCCAGTACATGGTAAATATCGATGCCGTTTTTCATGGCCTCTTCCATGGTATATCCGTCGATGATCGCCCCGGCCAGGCAGTCGGGAGCGCCAGAAAGCTTTAGGCCGCCCGGGCCGTCCGTCCCGTCTGTGTCCACGGCTCCCACGACAATCCGTCTGCTACCGGCGATCTTGGTAGCCGCCGCCAGGCAGTATTCCTGGTTGCGCCCGCCCACGCCCTTGTGGCTGCCCACCGTTACCACCAGCTCGCCGGAGGTGAAGATGACGCAGGGCGTTTCAAAGGGTTCGCCGGACCGCTCGCAGTTTAACGCGATCAGGCCGCTCACAAAACCGGCTTCCCTGGCCTCCGCGCAAAGGTATTCGCAGAGCATGTAGGGCTTGTAGCCAAGCTCAATGGCCTTCTCGCGGACCGCGGGGTAGAGGGTTTCATATTTGGGCGTCAGGCCGAAGACGCGGGCGTTCTGGCTCTCATACTCCTTAAGCTTCACCGTTTCCCCGGAAGGATCGGCCTTCAGAAAATAGTCCTGAATGGCCTTGGGCGTGCGCTCCCAGATGTGATAGCGCCGGAACACGTCCATGGCGTCGGCAAAGGTGGTGCCGTCGGCCAGGGTGGCGAGAAAACGGTTGTTTTGCATGAGCGTTTCATAGTCCAAACGCAGCACCGGCGTGTTGGTCTTTGCGATATCCGTTGTAATTAAATGGACGAGGGTCGCCTTCTGGAACAGACGCGATATTTTTCCGCCCTTCATCCGGTCGAGGTGGGTACGGATACAGTTGAGGTCTTCCGTGATCGCGCCCTTTTCGATTTGCAGCATATGGGTTAAATCCCGCATCTCCTGGAGCGAAACGCCCTCAATGGGCCAGGTCATCAGCGAGGAAACGCCGCTTCCCACAATGGTGATCACCAGGTCCCGCTCTGTAATGTGCTCGGACCACTCGTATATCTTTTTGCAGCCTTCCACGCAGAAATCATCCGGTATGGGATGTCCGGCCAGCGTCACGCCGATCTTTTTGCAGATCAACGGGTCGCCGTGTTTGCCGATGACGTGTCCGCCGGTGAGATAATCGCCAAGAATCTCCTCCAGGGCCAGCGCGGCCCGCTGTACGCCTTTTGCCGCGCCGACCACGATGACGCGGTCGTAATGCTCAAGATTGTAGACGGCTGGCCCGCTCCGGGGATCATTTTTTAACTCGAATTCAGGCCCGTCAAATATCAGACTGCAGCCGTCCATACGGACGAAGCGTTTGACGCCCAGATATGGATCGCAGACACTGAGCCCGGCCTCCAAAAGCTGGGCCATGTGATTGCGCCCGGTTTGATTTCCGTGACTGGTCAGCATCTCAAAATTCTGGATTCTGCTCATAGTTGTCTCCTTTCGGTTGTTGTAATGGTTTGCTGCCGCGCAAAGCATTACCGGAAGACCGATCACCCCCTGTCCTGATACAGTTACAATGGTTCGCTGCCGTACAAATCATTGTCCCGGATTTTATAGATCAATATTTAAATCTCTTCTCTTGCGCCAGAGCGTGCTGCGGTTGATCCCCAGCCGTTTGGCGGCTTTGGTAAAGTTCATGTTTTCTTCCAGTAATATTTTTTCAATGATATTCCCCTCTATGACGTCGAGGGTGGAATCCAGGCTGAGCCAGGAGGTGTCGGTGTTGCGGATATCGGGATAATTTAACGCCGATTTGACCTCCTCCGCCGTGATATAAGAGCCCTTGGCGGATGAAACCAGCATCCGCACCGTCCGCTCCAACTGATCCAGATTCACGCTCCAGTGGAAATGCTGGAGAAGGGTGATGGCGGCCGGTTCAAAGCCGATCACCTGCTTTGAAAATATTTCATTGTACCGGGACAGAAAAATGCTGGCGATTGTAGGAATCTGCTCCGGGCACTCATTTAAGGAGGGCAGGCGTATGGGCAGGCCGAACAATTTGTTGTACAGGGAATGCCGGAAACCGCCGTTCTTGACGAGCTCGTGGATGTTGCCGTAGGCGCTGCAGATCACCTGGTTGCGCCGGGTCAGCAGGGTGTCTTCAATATAGGAATCCAAAATCTGCTGCATCGGATCGGAGAGGCACTGGAGCTTTTTGAAATAGACCGTGCAGTTATTGGAATTCAACGGTGAATTTACATTATTTACCAGTGACTGCCAGTATTTTTCCGTGAGTAATTCGCAGTTGACCCGGATAAACGGGTTATTTTTATAGATACTGATGGAGTGGATAAAGCGCACGCACTGCACGGTGCCGGTTCCCGTCTCGCCGTAGATGAAAATGGGGAAGACGGAGGTGCTGCTTTCCCGAATCTGCTGGATCACGGATTTCGTTTTCTCATCGGCGATAAACTGAATCCCCATGTCGATTTTGGCGTGCCGGTCGTACTCGATCTGCACGCAGGGGGAGGGGGAGGTCCAGGCGATGCCCGTTTCAATGTAAAATGCGAAGAAAAGCTTCCTTCCGGTGAAACGCACCGCCTTGACGCTGTGAATCTGTGTTTTGTTACGGATCGTAAAGTAGATTTCTTTTTTGTCCGTGAGCTCCTTGCTGCGGTTGAGCAGGCTGTTTTCAAGCTTGTCGGTCAGGATGGCCTCCATGGCGGCATTTTTGTAACAGCACTCCCAGGCGCTCGTATAAATTGCGATGCAGGTGCCGGTTGAGGAGAGCGTCTCCCGCAGCGGGAGGTCCTCGCTGGCCATTTTATAAATCTGCGATACGATGTTGCCGGCCTCGGACAGCGCGTGGTTCACGGCTTCCCTGCCGTAGTTGAGTGGGATGGTACAGAGCCCGAAGGAATCGGCGATGCCGGCGCAGCACATGTCGGTTATGACCAGATTGATTTTCTCCTCCAATACGGCTGAAAAGCAGCTGCGCGCCTGGCGGTCGTCCAGATATTCGTGAAGATGAAGCTTCTCGTTGTTGATTTCCGACAGTAAACGCGCGGACGAGATGACGTCGGGGCTGCCCACCACGGCAAAGGGCTCGTTGCAGCACTGGCCTGCCCGAATAGCCCGCAAAATGTCGTAGGGGCTGAATTCAAGGGGCACCGCGGGAACATCGATATATGGGGTTAAAAAGGAGATGCCTTCCCGGTGGGCGATGATCACGTCCACGGCTTTTTCCGCGACCGCTTTTCGGATATCCAATAAAATGGTTTCCGCGTTATAGACTAAGACGGATACCGACAGCTCGGGAAATTTTGCCGCAGCCTGCCGGAAAATCGGGCTTAACTCCTCATAGGGAACAATGGCGAGTATCTGAATTGAGGCGATCACGTGAACCTCCTTTCTGTTGCAAAATAAAACAGTATTATAGGACGTTTTTGAGTATGTCATAAGAATATATAAAATATGCACATATAACAATGGGAGAAAAATGGAAAAAAGGTGCAAATTGCAACAAATATAAAAAGCGGGAGCGTTGCGGCAGCCCGCCGTTATATTTATAATGAATGTAAAGTCGCTGCCGCGAATCTGAGATACCGGACAATTTTAGATAGGTAACCGTGTGTACATCTTTAGCACCAATCATACGATAGGAGGATTATGATGAAACGAAAAGTTATGGCTATATTGTTGGTTTTAGCGATGGTTTCCGGGTTAGCAGCCTGTTCGAAGGCTCCGTCAGGCGGAGAATCTTCTACTCCGGCCCCTCAGACTACAGCGCAGGCGGCGGAGGAGACTGAGAAGGAATCCACAGAGGAGACTGCGGCTCCCGAAGCACAGCAGGAAGCCCCGGCCCAGGGCACATTTAAGCCCCTGACCAAGGAAGAGCTGGAGGCGATCAAGCCCGCCAAGTTCGGAAGAAAAGCAATCACCTACATCGCTCCGTACAGCGCGGGCGGCGCAGCCGATCTGGTAGGCCGCAAGCTTGCCGCCATTGCGGGAGAAAAATATGGTGTGGACGTGGTTGTTGAAAACGTAGTGGGCGGTTCCGGAACCATCGGCGTCTTACAGTGCCTGACGTCAAACCCGGACGGATATACGGTCAGCCTTTTGAACGCCGCATTTATGGGGCAGTGCATCCAGGGACGGCTTGATATTGACTGGGAAAAGGATATGACGGTTTTATGCAAGGAAGTGGAAGATGTACTGGGAATTTATGTAAAGGCAGATGGAGATGTAAATACCTGGGAAAAATTTGCGGATAAGGTAAAAAATAATCCTCCCGGCACCGTGACCATGGGACTTGCCGGAACCCTGTCCGCGAACCACGCCTGCGTACTGGCGCTGGGAGAAGCGTTCGGCGACAAGAATATTTTCACAATTCCTATTTACGGCGGGGCGGCCCGGTCCATCACGGAGATCATCGGAGGACATTGCGACGCCACGGTGTGCAAACCGGCGGACTGTATCAACCAGCTGAAAAACGGGGAGGTTGTGTGCATTGGATATTTTGCGAATAACAGAGTTGAGGCGTTCCCGGACGTTCCCACGGTTCAGGAGTTTTTCCCGGATGTTGTGATGTGGGGAGACCCGGACTATATGGCGACCTATTTGATTACGAATGCGGGAGTGGATGAGGAGATTACCAATTATCTGACCCAACTGTTCGTCAGCTGTATCATGGACGAGGATTTCCAGAAGCTTGCCGCAGAGAGCGGATTCCAGGCGATCAATGTCCCCACGGGGGAGGAGGCCTTCCAGGCGGCCAGGGGACTTTACAGCGCATTGGTTGAGATGAATAATATCTTTGTCGATGCGGAAGAAGGAGTCAACGTTCAATAATCGGTCACAACTGTTTTATACCAGATGCAGCTGCTGTTTTACCTGCCATCTGGTATAAAACGCTTATAGAACGGTTTTGGAAGAAGGAGGACGGTAAATTTGACAAATGAGGTTAAAGAAACGAAGTTTTTCGAGTTGATTCTGGCGCTTTTTTTTTGCTGCTTCTCGTCGTTTATGCTCTACACGGCTTTTAAGAGCCAGAAGTCACTGAACCAATCGGTGAAGGTCATCAAGGCCATGACCATGCCCAAGATCATTCTTACGTTTATGCTGGTGATTTCCCTGTATGTATTGGGCGCTACGATTTTCTGGTATGTAAAAAACAGGCATGCGGGCAATATATGGCCTGATTTCCTGCATCTGTTTACGAAGAAAACCATGCTGACCTTTGTGCTGGTGGTGCTGTACGCCTGTTCCTGGAAATATCTGGGATTCTCGATTTCCACATTTCTCTATTTTACAGCGCAGTCGAAACTGATCAAGCCGGGGAGAACCATACGGAAAACGCTGCTGGTATCAGGGATCTTTACGGCGGCGGCCTATCTGCTTTTTTCCGTTGGATTTCATATGTTTTTCCCGGAGCCGATACTTGATCTCATTCTGTATTCCTGACAAGAAAGGGCGGTGAATCTGTATGCAGGTATTATCATATGCATTTTCTTATTTGACGAATCCGGTTTGTATGCTGTTCTGCTTTGCCGGAACCTTTATGGGCCTGACTTTTGGAACGCTTCCGGGGCTGACGGCTACCATGGGGATTGCGCTGCTGATTCCGCTATCCTACGGCATGGATCCGGTGACGGCCCTGGGCATGATGATCGGCTGCTACGTGGGCGGAATCGCAGGAGGGGCGGTCTCATCCATCCTGTTGAATATACCGGGCACCCCGTCCGCGATTGTGACGGCCTGGGACGGTTATCCCATGATGAAGCAGGACAGGGGAGCCCAGGCAATGGGATGGGCGGCCTGTGCCTCCGGCTTTGGAGGGCTGTTCAGCTGGGGGATTTTATGCTTTTTCTCTCCGTATCTGGCAAAGCTGTGCGTGAATTTTTCCTGTACGGAGTACGCGGCCCTTGCATTTCTGGGCCTGATGATGATCTCTTCGGTCACGGGCGACAACGTGTTTAAGGGGATTATCGCCGCGCTATTCGGGATTTTCCTGTCCATGGTGGGGGTTGATATCGAGTGGGGGGACCTGCGGTTTACCTTCGGCAGCTACAACCTGATGGGGGGAATCAATCTTCTCCCGGTGATGGTCGGCTTATACTCCCTTCCCCAGATTCTGAAGGTCTGCAACGACCCGGATGTGGAGCGCACAGTGAAGATCAAGCTGTCGAATTTCCTGCCCAGGGCAAGGGAATTCTTCAAGTACAAATGGACGCTGCTGCGCACCTCCGTGCTGGGGACTCTGATTGGAATCATACCGGCCACCGGCGCCAATGTGGCCTGTTTTCTCTCCTACGACCTGACTAAGCGTTTTTCAAAACATCCCGATACCTTCGGAAAGGGCGACGTGGAGGGTGTCATCACGTCGGAATGCGCAAATAACGCGGTCTGCGGAGGCGCAATGGTTCCTCTCCTGACGCTGGGAATCCCGGGGGACGGCGTGACGGCGATTCTGCTGGGCGGGCTGATGATCCATGATATCCAGCCGGGACCGTCCATGTATCTGGAGCAATATCCCATTATCATCGGCATTTTTACGTGTATGCTGGTCTGCACCCTGATGATGGTGCTGATTCAGATGGTGGGAATCAAATTCTTTATCCGCCTCTTGAGCGTTCCAAACGATCTGCTGGTGCCCGGGATTGCGGTGATGATGACCATCGGTTCCTTTGCGATGCGCAATAATCTGTTTGACGTGGGGATTTGTCTGGTGCTGGGCAGCCTCAGCTACTTTATGGGAAAAGCGGGATATCCCATCGCGCCTGCGGTGCTGGGACTGGTGCTGGGAGGCACGTTTGAGAAGGAGCTGCGCACCGCGATGGTGCTTTCCGGGTATAACCCCTTTGTATTTTTGACAAACCCGGTTTCCTGCGTTTTTGTGGTGACCGGCATCGCGTTTGCAGCGTGGTCGGCCGTGCGCAGTATGCGGAAGAAACAATAGCGGATAGGGGGTGGAAACATGAAGAAGATTGGAATTACCATGGGAGATCCGGCCGGCATCGGGCCGGAAATCACCGCAAAGATGCTGGCGGACCCCGCGGTCTATGAGCGCTGCATGCCGTTGGTGGTCGGCGACGCTTCCGTGATGGAGGAGGCGCTTGCGATAACCGGTCTTTCCGGCACATTGCGCATTCACAGAATCAGAGATGCCCGGGAAGCGCTGTTTCGTTGGGGTTTCATCGATGTTTACGATATGGAACTGGTAGACATCCGGGAACTAAAGCGGGGACAGGTTTCCGTGATGGCGGGAAACGCAGCGTTCCAGTATGTAAAAAAGGTGATTGAGCTCGCAAGGGCCCACGAGATTGACGCTACGGTCACCAACCCATTGAATAAAGAGGCCATGAATCTGGCGGGCCATCATTTCAACGGTCACACGGAAATCTACGCCCATTATACCGGAACGAAAACGTATTCGATGATGCTGGCCCACGAGAATCTGAGAGTGGTTCATGTATCGACCCACGTCTCCCTGCGGGAGGCCTGTGAGCGCGTCAAAAAGGATCGGGTTCTGGATGTGATCCGCATTGCGTATCAGGCGTGCAGGCAGTTGGGGATTCGGGAGCCGAAAATCGGGGTCGCCGGATTGAATCCGCATGCTGGTGAAAACGGAATTTTCGGAAAAGAGGAGATTGAAGAAATCACGCCGGCAATCGAAGCGGCGGCGCTGGAGGGGATTGGAGCGGAGGGACCACTTCCACCAGATACAGTATTCTCCAAGGCGAAGGGCGGCTGGTACGATATCGTGGTTGCCATGTACCACGACCAGGGGCATATTCCAATGAAGGTAGTGGGCTTTGTATACAGCCAGGAGAAAGGCCGGTGGGACACGGTTGCCGGGGTCAATGTTACTCTGGGGCTGCCTATTATCCGGGTATCCGTGGACCACGGAACTGCCTTCGACCAGGCGGGGACAGGACTTGCCAGCGAACAAAGTCTGAGAAATGCAGTTGATTATGCGATCTGTATGGAGCCTGTGAAGGAGGCGAAAACGGATTGACTCCCTGCCGGCCACGGAAAACTCCCCGATTCCCTCAAGCGCGAGGGGATCGGGGAGTTGTGGTATACGGTTTTTTAATTGTAAGATGAAATTTATTCCCAAAATCCCAACTGCGCCCCAATCCCCGCCAGGTAACCCGCGGAGAAAACCGTGTCCTCAGCCAGGCTCTTTAACACCCTTCCCTCAATGGTGATGGTGCCGTCGTAGCCCAGTCCCTTCAGCTGACGCATGATTCCGGCGAAATCGATGGCGCCGATGCCGGGGAAATAGCGGTTGTTGTCGGACACATGCAGGTTGTGGTAATGGCCGGCATACTGAGTCAGCGCCGCCGTGGTGCTCGTCTCCTCGATGTTCATGTGGTAGGTATCGGGGAGAATGTACACCGGGTGGGAGAGCCCTGCGGTGAGGGCCGCGCCTTCCTCCAGGGTGTTGACCAGAAGGGCCTCATAGTGGTTGGTGGCTTCCAGATAGAGAGGAGCCGCCGCGGTCTTACCCAAACGGTCCAGCTCTTCCAGGGAGGCGCGCAGCTGTCTGGAGGCCACAGTTTTGTCGCCGGAGGGCCCGCCCTTGATGAAGCCGCAGATGACGCCCGCTCCGAACCCCGCCGCGCAGTCCAGCATTCCGCCGAGGGCCTGGACGCTTTTGGCGCGGACATCCTGGTCCGGGCTGCTGAGGGACAGGCCGTTCCGGTTGGCAAAAGCGCCGGAAGCGATCATGGTCAGACGAAGTCCGAAGTGTTCCAGCGTCTCTTTCAGCCGGCCGGCGTAGGCCTGGGAAAAGTCCAACAGATTCATCTCAATGCCGTAGAAACCGGAATCTTTCAACACGTTAAGCGTATCCAGAAATTCCGGGGAGTCCAGGGACTCCGGGGCTGCCAGCTGGATGCAGAGGGGATAGGGGTAGCGTTCTGTGTGCATGGGAAATACCTCCTGTGTTGGATTCCCGGGAGGGCGGCGGGCCGCGCCCGGACGCGCCTTTCCGCGGGGACTTAGAATGATTCGTATGATCCTATGATAAGCGATCTCCGGGAAAAAAGCAACGCGGACGACAGGGTTCGCGGTGATTGCACCTTGACAAAATTACAGAAATAAAATATACTGTATAAGAAATGTAACATTTATGTAACAAATTTGATAAAACTGTAATCGAAAATTGGAAATAGATTGATTTGCGAGGTGCAAGAAGCGTGAAAACGATATGGAAGATGGCAGGCGCCGCCTGTGTAATGGGGCTGCTCCTGGTGGCGGAACCGTCGGAGGCAAGAGCGGCACAGTTCGGACCAGAGGTGACCAACACATCCAGCTACGTGGTGAAGATCGAGGCTCCGGAGGTTGAAGTACATACAGCGGCAAACACAAGCTCCGCCAAGGCGGGAACCGTAAAGCGGGGGCAGACCTATCAGGTGTTGTCCCAGGCGGAGGCGGGCTGGGTGAAGATCCAGGCAGAGGATGCCGCAGGATACATCCGCGTTCCCGGGAACGCCTCCCTGGTGGAGAAAACCAGCCAGAAGGTGGATGAGTCCGTGAAAAAGCGCCGTGAAACCGTGGAATACGCCCTCCAGTTCGTGGGCGGCAAGTACGTGTACGGCGGAACGGACCCCCACAGCGGCGTGGATTGCTCGGGATTTACCCGTTACGTCATGGCAAAAGCCGCTTCCATCAGCCTTCCCCACTCCTCCGGCGGACAGTCGTCCTACGGCAGGGAAGTGACGGTGGACCAGATGCGCCCCGGCGACCTGCTGTTCTACAGCAGCGGCAGCCGGATCAACCATGTGGCTATGTACATCGGAGACGGCCAGATCGTCCACGCCTCCACAGAACGCACGGGGATCAAGACCTCCCCCTACAATTACCGCAAACCGGTGAAGATTGTCAGCCTGCTTTGATGCAGGCTGTATTTTTTTGCCGTATTGGGCCTAAGCCGGAAAAATTCAGCGCAGCATTTTCCTGGAATGAAACAGAAATTTAATAAATTGGTAGCATTTGCCAGAAAAATCAGCGATAAAACGGCTGAAGCCCTCTGGAAATGCCCCCTGTGCGGCGGAAAACGCGTGGTTTCGTAATCTGCCCGTAAGAATATTGTAAAAAACGACTAAAAAATGTTAAATAATTCTAAAATAGTTGACGAATCTCAAGAACCTGCTATAATAAGTTTGTAACGAATGTAATATTTGCGTAACAATTATGGACAAGTAAACGGAACATGAAAGGCAGGAGATTTTGTTGAATACCAGGACCTTTAGATATTTTTTGCGGATTGGTGCCATGTGCTCTGTACTTACGATGGCGGCGCCCCAGACAGCTCTGGCGGCGATTGGACCGGGATTTGAGCCGGGGACTTACGTGGCTACCGTCACGGCGGACAGTGTAAACATCAACAAGAGCCGGGACGGAGAGGATGTTCTTCTCACCGCAAAGTCAGGCGATACATATGAAGTGTTGGAAGATATGGGAAACGGCTGGATGAAGGTTCGGGTTCTGGACACGGAGGGCTATATGCCGGTGTCCGGCAACGCCACGGTGGAGGAAGTCGCCGACGAGGAGATGGCTGAGATTCAGCAGGAGGCTCTCACCTCCTCCAACAGCTACCGCCGCCAGCAGGTCGTGGATTATGCGCTGCAGTTCGTGGGCGGACGTTACCGCTACGGCGGATCCGATCCCCACAGCGGCGTGGACTGCTCCGGATTTACCCGCTATGTGCTGCAGAACGCGGCAGGCGTTGGGATGAGCCGTTCCTCCGGTTCTCAGGCAGCCCAGGGATCAGCCATCAGCGCGGATCAGATGCAGCCCGGAGATCTTTTGTTTTACGGCAACGGCAGACGGATCAACCATGTGGCGATGTACATAGGCAACGGACAGATCGTTCACGCGTCCACCGAGCAGACGGGAATCACCATCTCCCCCTGGAACTACCGGACTCCTGTGAAGATCACAAGCGTGTTGGGTTAAACAGATTGCCAGTAATGTTCAGATAAAAGGATATTCAAAAAGGAACGAGGAAAGCCGGGAGCGGATACGCTTCCGGCTTTTCCCACGATATTGTATTTTTTTGTAAAACTGTATACCGCGTAGAAAAAACGCCGTGATAGGGGAGCTATCCGGCGTTTTCTCAAGGGGAGTATAAATAATTAATAAGGATGAGGAAATGGTTTAAGGGAAACCATTTTTCCTCATATTAGTTATAATATATTTTTCGGGAAAAAGCAACACCTTTTTACGGATGTAAGCGGGCATGAGTGGGCGGAAATCCCCTTAAAAACGGCGGTTTCTGTTTTTTTCCTCCCCACCCGGGCTGCCTGCATACAGCCTATTCCGTTCTGGAATAATCCCTACAACTTATCCGAATTAGACTTGTGAACCAACCGGTTATATGATTAAGAAAAGAATCATATTTGAGGAGGTATCACAATGTCACAACCGCAATACGGCGGCGCTTTCCTGGCGGAGGCCGTCAGAGCCGCCTACGCCGAAGGAATGGACGACTATCATTTGGAACCTATGGTTTTGACGGAGGGCGGCAGGCCCGTGGGCAGGATCGCCGACGGGGACAGTGTGATTTTCTGCTGCCGCCGGGGTGAGCGGGAGATCGAGCTGACCGACATGTTTACGGACCCCGGTTTCGCGCAGGTTCCCCGCCGTCCTCTCAAGGACCTTTATTTTGCCATCATGACCCTCTACCACGAGAAATTCAAGGATCTGCCCATCGCCTTTGCGCCCTCCCACGTGGAAATGCCTTTGGCCCAGGTGATTTCCCAGGCCGGAAAAAGCCAGTTCCACTGCGCCGAGTCGGAGAAGTTCGCCCATGTGACCTTTTTCCTGAACGGCGGGGAGAACGCCCCGTTTCCCGGAGAGACGGACAAATGCATTCCTTCCCCCAAGGGCGTGCCCTTTGACCAGAAGCCGGAGCTGTCCCTGCCGGAAGTGGCGGACGCGGTGACGGAGGCGCTGGGCCGGTATGATTTCATTGTCACGAATTTCGCCAACGGCGACGTGGTGGGTCACACGCTCAATTCCGACGCCAAGCTGGCCGCCTGCCGGGAGGTCAGCAGCCGTCTGCAGCAGGTGGTGAGCGCCGCCTTCCGGGAGGACTATGTGGTTGCGATCACCGCCGACCACGGGAATATCGAGAAGCTTTACACACCCGCAGGCAAGCCCGACGGAGCCCACACCGATAACCAGGTGGCCTTTGTGCTCATGGATCCCAGAACGGGCGGGCCCATCGGGCTGAGGGACGGCGCGCTGTCCGACGTGGCGCCCACGGTGCTGGACGTGATGGGCATAAAAAAGCCCCGGGAAATGACCGGGGAATCCCTTGTTTCAGGCCACGAGTTCGGCCGGGACCGCCGGATGCTGCTCATCATTCTGGACGGCTGGGGGCTGGGGGATCAGACGGGAAACGACGCCATTTTTGCCGGGGACACCCCTTTCTGGGACGCGCTTGTCAGCGGGAAGTCCTGGTCCAGGCTTCACGCCTCCGGCCAATACGTGGGGCTGGGAGCGGGCAAGCCGGGCAACTCGGAGGCCGGGCACATCAACCTGGGAGCGGGCCGTCTGGTGCTCCAGGACGACGTCCGCCTGGACGCGGCGGTGAGGGACGGAAGTTTCCGGAAAAATTCCGTGTTCCTGGAGGCCATCGACCGCTGCCGCAGAACCGGCCGGGCGCTGCACCTCTTGTCCTACCTGACCTACAAGTCCTCCCACGGCTCCATCGACTATCCCCTTTCCATCTGTGAAATGGCGAAGGACCTGCCGGAGGTGTACCTGCACATCATCTTTGACGGCCGCTCCACCGAGCCCGGCTCCGCCCCGGAAATGCTTCAGGCTTTGGATGAGAGACTGGCGCAGATTGGCGGCAATTTCCGTGTGGTGGACGGCGTGGGCCGCGGCCTGGCGCTGGACCGGGATCAAAACTGGGGGAATGTGAAGCGGGTCTACGACGCTCTGACAGACGGCATGGAAGCCCGTCAGTACGGGGAAGGCTGACTGGAAAAAAGATCCAGAAATTTCCGCTCCCACCAGGTCAGCGGCACATTTTTCCGGCAGACGCAGTCCACGGTGCGCTCCAGACTGACGTCCACGATCCGGCACCGGGCCAGCTCCCCGCCGGAGAGTTCCCGCCGGACGGTGGCGAGGGGCAGAATAGACACGCCCATACCCCGCATCACCCCCTGCTTGATGGCCTCGATGTTGCCGAAGTCCAGAAGCTGGGGGGCGTCCCCGTCGTGGTTTTTCATCAGCCCTGCGATAAACTGCCGGGTGGCGGAGTCCTGCTCCGGCGCCAGCATGGTGAGGCGGCATATGTCTGCCCAGGGGACGGATTTGCCTGCAAGAGGGTGGTCCGGGGGCAGTACCAGGGCCATTTCCTCGCGAAAGAGCGGAGCTTCCAGGTAACCGGCGGGCGGTTTTACGCCCTCCGCCCGGGGCAGGATTGCCAGGGAAACCTTTCCGTCCGCCAGCAGGGATACGATTTTGGCCCGGAAGCCCACTGTGAAGCGGATTTCCAGTTCCGGCAGGGACTGTCGGGCCTTCTGGAGCACGGCGGGGAGCTGGTAGACCCCGATGCTGTTGGTGGCGCCCAGATACAGGATTTTCCTGCTGGTCTGACCTGCCGCGGCCAGCTCCTCCTGGAGCCGGGCGTAGCCGTCCAGGCAGGAGACAGCGTAGGCGTAGGCTTTCTGTCCGCTGTCGTTGAGCACCAGGCGGCTGCCCTTGCGGTCGAACAGGCGGCAGTCCAGCTCGCGTTCCAGGGTGTTGATCTGTTTGGAGAGGGCGGACTGTGTGCAGAACAGCTTTTCCGCGGCCCGTATCTGCGTGCCTTCCTCGGCCAGGGTCCGCAGGGCCAGCAGTTTATCCATATCCATGGTGTTACTCCTTTCAAACTATAAAATTCGGAGGGTTCTTGATCATGCAAAATAATCGGATCGCCGTCACTTCGCTGGGAGGCAGCGGCGAGGAGGCGCGGAATTGCTTCCTGCTGGAGACCGGAAACCACACCGTGCTGCTGGACTGCGGCGTGCGCCGGGAAGCGCTGGGGGAGTTTGACCGGGTTTATCCGGCGCTTACCCGCGAAATCGCCGGGCGGCTCACCGCGGTGTTCCTGTCCCACGCCCACGAGGACCATGTTGCCGCCCTTCCCTACCTCTATGAACTGGGGTACAGGGGAAATGTTTACGGCACGGAGGAAACCATCCGGCTGGCCGGGGGATTTATGAAAAAGTGGGCGGATTTTGTGACTTCCGCGGGCGGGAGGCTCCCGTTTTCAGTGGAAACGATGAATCGGGTGGCATTTTCCACGATCTCCCTGGGCAGCCAGGTGGTAGAGGGCCTTTCCGTGACCGCAGGGCGCAGCGGGCATATGCTGGGGAGCTGCTGGCTGCGGTTTGAGCACGGTGGGAAAAGCCTGCTGTACACGGGGGATATGACTCTCGCCGGGCGGCTCCTGGCTACCGATCTGCCGCCGGAGTCCGACGGTGCGGTGGTGGACTGCGCCTACGCCGGGCGAACCCTGTCCCAGACCGGGCAGTACGGCGCGCTGGTGGACCTGGCGGAGGAGGTGGCCGCCGGAGGTGGAAAGCTGCTGCTCCCCGTGCCGCCGAACGGCCGGGGGAGCGACATTCTGCTCCATCTGTGCGAAAATCTGTGCGGGGTGCCGGTCTATGCGGAAGCCAATGTGGCCGCGCTGTGCGGCGAGCTTTTGAAAGAGCGGAAATGGCTGCGGGCGGATGTGTGCGGTCGGATAAGTGGGACCGGGGAGGAGTCAAATGGCGCGGGCCTGCCATGCGGCCGGATAGACGCTATGAACCGTGCCAATACGTTTACAAACGCCATCAGCCTCCCGGACGTCCAATACCGCTCCCTGGCCCTCTCTGCGCCTGGCCCCGCCGTCTATTTCACCGGCGACGGTATGATGTCAGGCCCGGCCGCCGCGGCCTACTTCGAGGCGCTGAAAGGCGATGCGCGAAACTGCATCCTGATCACCGGCCACACCGCCTGGAGCGCCCTGGGTTCCCGGATATTTGACCCGGCATTCCGCGCTCAGGCGGGTCTTGCCGCCCGGGCCGAGCGCCTGACCATCAAGGTCCATCTGGACGACCAGGACGTGATCGCTCTCAACCGGTCCGTGCGGGCGAAAAAGATCCTGCTGTTCCACGCGCCGCTGGAAAGCACCCGTGAACTGACCGGTAAGCTGCGCAATCTGGGCGTGGACGCCCGGTGCGGTCTGGAACCCCGGGCGCTGGAACTGTAACGCCGCCTCCTAAACCCCTCTCTGCTGAATCTGATACTGCTTCGGCGTCACCCCGGTGGTCTGCTTGAACAGCATGAAGAAATACTGCTTATTCTCGATCCCCACCTGTTCGGCCACGTCCTTGACTTTCACGCTGGGATCCCGGAGAATCTCCTGAGCCCGGGTGATGCGCAGCTGGTTGATATAATCGGTGAGGGAGCAGCCCTTGGCCTGGCGGAAAATGCGGCACAGGTATGCGGTGGACAGATTAAACCGGTCCGCCAGGACCTGGGAGGACAGATTGGAGTCGCAATAGGAGTCCTCGATGGCCGCGATCACCTGGTCCAGGGAGCTGCCCTTGCGGCTGGCTTTTTTCTGCTGGATGTGCTCGGCGATCCGGGTAAAGACCGCCTCGCAGCCTCCGTTCAGGGCTTCCGGAGAGAAACGCAGGGACTCCGACACCGCCTGGTAACCGCCGTCCGGGTCCGCCTCCCCGGGAAAACACTCAAAATACAGCTTCATCACCGCGCCAGTCAGGGCGGCCCAGGCGTACTGCACGCAGCGGCCGCTCTTTCCGTTTAATGAGGCCAGAAACTCCAGATACGCCTTGCCTGCCCTTCCCCCATATCCCTTTTTCAGCGCGTCCATCACATCGGAGACCCGCGCCTCCGGCTCCGCAGGGGAGTCGTCCAGCTGCGGGTAGTCCCGCACGAACAACATCGGCCCGCTCTGATACAGGAACCGAAGCTCATAAAACTCCACGAGTCTCCCGTAGACCTGGGGCAGGGCGGCAAACCCTTCGGCCTCCGTTCCCACCACGAACCAGCGGGCGGGGAACTGCGCGGAAAGCCTGTCCAAAACCGCCTGCGGCTCCTGCTCCGCTTGCAGGAAGAGGATGGTGTATTCGTTGTGCACGATCACCCCTTCGCAGCGGACCTGCCCGTCCCGGACGCACTCCAGGTACAGGGGAAGCCGCAGCCCGTCGATCAGACAGAGCTGAATGGGCCGGTCTGCCAGAAGCTGCAGGTCGTACTCCCGGATCAATGCCTCGGGGCTCTCGTATTCCTGGCTGCCGAACAGCAGGCCCTGAAGGACTTCCCCCCGGACCATGGCCCTGAGGGAGGCTTGAATCTGCCGGGCGTTGGAATTGCTCTCAATCAGGTGGTTGAGGCTTTCCAGCATGGCGTCCGTGTTCTGGGGCGCGTCCGGCGCGATATCGGAGATGCGCCGCGTGATTTTGCGCAGCGGCACGTAGATATCCACGGAGATCATGGTGCCCGCAAGCAACAGGATACCAAAACCCGCGATCACGAACAAAAAGGTCTGTTCCTCCGTGTGCCTTAAGTCCTCCAGGCACTGGTCGTAGGGCAGGGATTTCACATAATACCAGGGGCGGTCCGGCATGCGCGAGAAAAAGCAGATCTGCCTGTCCTCCGCCTGATAGATAAAATAGCCGCTGTCCACGCCCTCGCCGGTCCGGGACAGTATTTTTTCGGTCAAAAGCGGGTACAGCTCCTCGCCCTCCCGGGCAGCGGAGGCAACCAGCGCCCCGTCCTCCTTTATAATGAACGCGTCCTCCCCGCCAAAGTAAAGGCGGTTCAGCCAGTTTTTGTTGATGTTGAACATGATCGCGTTATCTTTGGGCAGGCCGTCCCGGTCCAGCTCAAAAAACAGGAAGGAGTAAAGCTCCCGGTTGCTGTAAATATTAGAAACGTCGGAGTGGCGGAGAATGGGAACCAGCCGCCCGGACGCAGAGCGGTTTTCGTAGAGCTTCACCGCGTCCCGGTCCGCGAAGGCCGAAAAGGAGTCGCCCACCGCGCCGTAGGAGGAAGTGCTGTACACCCGCTGCTGCTTTCCATTAAAAATATAGATGGAGTCGATGATGGTGCTGGAGGCCGAATAGGTGTTCAGCTCCCGCACGCCGTCCACCATCTGCCAGTTGGTAAGCTCCTCGTAGGAGCGCAGCTTGACCACGGTGTTGCTGTAGAAAATCTGATTTACCATATTTTGGAGAAATTCCTCGGTGGAGGAGGATGTGGCGCTGACCTGAAACACGAATTCCTCGTTGGCCCGGTTGATGGAGGACAGGAATGCTTTTTGAAATTGATGGTATAAGAGTCCGAGGAGCGCCAGAATCAACACAAAACTCATCAGTACCACCGATAAAAACCGTACGGAGATTATGTCCCTCCCTGGACTGGTTTTTTCTTCCTTTTTCATGATTTTGCACACTCCTTTCCACATAAGCACTATAACATATATGCAATATGTTTGAAAAGAGCAAAAAGATTTGAAATTCGAACATCGGAAAAAAAGTCCTATTTTTGTACTTTACACCATATGAGAGACAAATTAAGATGGGATCATACAGGAGCTGACACTCCAATGTGTTTTAAACGCGTTTTAAATACTGTAAACCAAGAGACACAAACGAAAAGGGAAGAAGAAAGGATATGATCGTATGAAAAAGAGACTTGTATCAATCACGTTGGCCACAACAATGCTGTTATCCCTGACCGCCTGCGGTTCCGGAAATTCCGGCGGCGCGGCAGGCACCGCCGCTCCCGCGGCTCCTGAGACAACGGCGGCCGGTTCCGGGGCCGGCTCCGAAGCGGGTTCTGAGGCCGCCGCAGAAGGGGCGGAGGATTATAAAGGAACCGTGATGCTCTACTCCTCCACCGACGAGGGCGTGATCATCGCGTTAAAGGAAGCGTTTGAAACGAAGTATCCCAATGTAACGCTGGATTATTACGCCGCCACCTCCGGCAAGTGCGTGACAAAGCTGGCCACCGAGTTCCAGTCCGGCACAGTGGCCTGCGACCTGGCCTGGCTGGCGGACCCCTCCGCCATGATCACCCTGAAGGACGACGGAAACCTGCTGGCCTACAAATCCCCCTACGCGGAAGGCATCGACGGCAAGTTCAAGGATGCGGACGGCTATTACAGCGGCGCCCGCCTGCTGCTCATGGGCGTGACCTTCAGCACCACAACCTGCTCCGACGAGGAGGCACCCACCAACTACGACGGCTTCCTGGGCGAGAGCTTTAAGGATCAGATCGTGATGACCGATCCCACCGGCTCCGGCTCCACCAAGGCTCTGGTTTACGCGCTGACAAATAATTCCAATTACGGCTGGGAATATTTTGAAAAGTTAAAGGAACAGGGCGTGGAGCTTCAGTCCAGCTCCGGTTCCACCAACAACGGCATCGCCTCCGGCGCTTACAAGCTGGGCTTCGGCGTGGACTACAACACCAAAAACCTGATGGCCGAGGGCTCTCCCCTGGGCTGGCACGACACCAAGGACATTGTGGCCGTTCCCTGCCCCATCGGAATCCCCAAGGGCGCTCCTCACGAGGAACTGGCCCAGCTGCTCTATGATTTTATCCTGGACCCCGAGGGCGGACAGGCCATCCTGACCCAGTACAACATCACCCCCATCGTGGACGGCGTCGCCCTTCCCGAGGGTATGATGAAGGCATCCGAGATCGCCAGCCTGGCCCTGCCCATCGACTGGGTGGACCTGGCCGCGGTGAGCAACGAGCTTCTGGATCGTTTTGACGCCATCTTCAAGAACTAAGCCATCACAGACGATGACCTACAGGCAGAACCCGTGGGTCATCGCATTCAAAAAGGAGGACGCCGGACCGGGTGGCATTCTGGAGATTGTTTCCTGCCGGCCGAGCGTCTTTCCTAAATTGACTGAAAGGGGAATCGTACATTGTCTAAAGTGAGTATGGAACATATCCGCGTTTCCTACGGCAGCCACACGGTTTTGAAGGATTTTTCCCTGACTGTGGAGCCGGGGGAGATCGTGGGAATCGTGGGCCCGTCGGGCTGCGGGAAAACCACCGCCATCCGGGCGCTCTGCGGATTTTTAAACCCTGAGATGGGGGAGATTACGGTCAACGGCAGAACGGTGTTCAGCAAGAAGGAGCGCGTGAACGTCCCGCCGGAAAACCGCAAGATCGGCATCGTTTTCCAGGACTACGCAGTTTGGCCCCACATGAGCGTTTACGACAACGTGGCCTATCCGTTAAAAAAACGGAAAGTGCCCAAGGCAGAGATCGCAAAGCGGGTCAGCTACGCCCTGGAGCAGTCCCACATGACCGGGTATGAGAACTACATGCCCTCCCAGCTCTCCGGCGGCCAGCAGCAGCGCGTGGCCATCGCCCGAGCCCTGACCTCCTCGGACGACATCATCGTCATGGACGAGCCCATCACCAACCTGGACGCCAAGCTGAGAGAGGAGATGCTGGTGGAAATCCGCCTCATGCAGTCCCGGCTCAACACCACCATTATCTACATCACCCACGATCAGGAAGCGGCTATGCAGCTCTGCGACCGCATCGTGATCATGCAGAAGGACGGCAGTATTTGCCAGATTGGCACCGACGAGGATATGATCAAGAATCCGGCCAACCGCTTCGTGTTCAGCTTCATCGGCGTGTCCAACTTCATCCCGGTGGCCGAGAAATCCGGCTCCTGGTGTCTGGACATCGGGGAGGGAATCCCCTACAGCGCCGCCCGTCCCAAGGGCATTCTGCCGGGGATGAAAAATGTCATGGGCATCCGCCCCATGGACATCATTTTCGACGACGAAAGCCCCGTGCGCGGCACCATCGAGCAGTCCGTGTTCCTGGGCAGCCTGTTCAACTACTTTGTGCGGGTGGGAGATCAGGAGCTGCGGGTGCAGAGAAGCACCCTGGACAGCCTGGACGGCAGGGAGTACGCGGAAGGCCAGGAGGTGGGCCTGCGTTTCCTGAATGAGAAGTATTACAACGCAGAGGAGGAGAGTGTATGAGCATGTTCAAGCGCAAGACAAACAGCGATTTGGAGCGGCTGGAAGGCGGCAAGCTGATGAGCCTGGACCGGTTCATGACCCTGCTGTGCTACCTGATTCTGGTGACGGTGGTGATTCTGCCGGTATTTATGATTATCTATTACGCCTTCTGGGACGGGACCAAGATCGATTTTCAGATGTTTTTCAACGTCCTCATGCAGAAGGAAAATCTGGCCGCAATGCGCAATACCCTGGTGATCGCGGTATTTTCCACCCTGCTGGCCACGGCGGTGGGCGTGTTTTTCGCCTGGCTTTTGGGCCGCAGCGACATTCCGCTTAAGGGCGTGATGAAGTTTCTCTTCTCCATCCCCTTCATGATCCCGCCGTTTCTGGCGGCCATGGCCTGGGACATGATGTTCTCCGGCCGCGGCGGTTATGTGAACCGCTGGCTGATGTCCGTGTTCAACCTGAGCAAAGCGCCCTTTAACATCAACAGCGTGCTGGGAATCATCGTGATCGAGGTGGTTTACTACTTCCCCTTCGTCTACATGCAGGTGGTCAGCGCCCTGGAGCGCATGGACCCCACCCTGGAGGAGAGCGCGCGCATCGCGGGCGCAAAGCAGCTCTACGTGATCCGCAAGATCACCCTGCCTCTGACCATACCGGCCATTTCCTCGGGCGTACTGCTGGTTCTCATCACCTCCCTGTCCAACTACGGCATCCCCGCCATGCTGGGCTTCTCCCAGAACATTTTCACGTTGCCCACCATGATTGTGGAGAAAATGAACCGGGCGGGCGGAAGCTTCGAGGGCATCCGGCAGGCCACGGCCCTGTCCATCGTCCTGGTTGCCGTGGTGTCCATTGCCCTTCTGGTGCAGCGCAAGCTGCTCTCCGTGGGGCGGTACGATATCATCAAGGGCAAGAGCATGCGCCCGGCCCTCATCAAGCTGCGCACCGCAAAATACCCGCTGTTGGTATTTTCCCTGCTGTTTTTGACCCTGGTGGTGCTGGCTCCCCTGGCCATGATCGTGCTGGTGAGCTTTATCAAGGCCTACGGCCTGAACTTTGCCTTTGAAAACTTTACCCTGGCCAATTACCACCGCATCCTGGTGGGCAACAAGATGGTCACGGATTCCGTGGGCAACAGCCTGTTTTTGGGATTCTCCGCGGGTATTATCTGCCTGTTTCTGGGCACCATGCTGGCCTACGTCATTTACAAGGTGCGCCCGAAGGGCAAGGGCATCCTGGAGCTTTTGGCCGTGCTGCCCTACTCCCTGCCCGGAACGGTGCTGGCCATCGGCTGTATCCTGGCCTGGAGCGGCGTATTTATGGGAATCACCCTGTACAACACCATCTGGATCATCCTGGTGGCCTACGTGGCGCGGTATCTGACCTACACGCTAAAATCCAGCTCCGCCGCCCTTCAGCAGGTGCATATCTCTTTGGAGGAGGCTTCCCGGGCCTGCGGCGCGACCCATCTGGAGTCCCTGCGCGACATCACCCTGCCGCTTATCAAGCCCGCCATGGTATCCGGTTTCTTCCTGGTATTCCTGCCCGCAATGCGCGAGCTGACCACCTCCGTGCTGCTCTACGGACCCAACAGCCGGACCCTGGGCGTGGCCATCTACCAGCTGCGGATCAACGGCCAGATCGCCCCTGCGGCGGCCCTGTCCGTGATCACCATTTTGCTGATTATTATCTGTAACAACGTCGTCAAACATTTCACAAAGGACAGAAAGGGGAGCTGAAGCCATGGATCAAATCGTACTGGAAAATGTCACCAAGACGTTTACCACCAAGGCGCTGGGCACCGTCACGGCCGTGGACCGCTTTAATCTGAAGGTAAAGGAGGGCGAGTGCTTTTCCTTCCTGGGCCCCTCCGGCTGCGGCAAGACCACCACGCTGCGCATGATCGCCGGCTTCGAGGATCTCTCCTCCGGCTCCATCTATCTGGGCGGAAAGGCGGTGTCCGTCAAGGACAAAAATATCTACGTCCCGCCGGAGGACCGGGGGCTGGGTATGGTGTTCCAGGCTTTCGCAGTATGGCCCCACATGAACATTTTCGACAACGTGGCCTTTCCGCTGAAGGTGCAGAAGCGGCCAGAGGCCGAGATAAGAGAGCGGGTCGCCCTGGCCCTGAAGCACTGCAGCCTGGACGGCATGGAAAAGGTGTTCCCCTCCGACCTCTCCGGCGGCCAGCAGCAGCGCATCGCCCTGGCCCGGGCCATCGTGGTGAACCCCAAGGTCATGCTGTTGGACGAGCCATTGTCCAACTTAGACCCGCAGCTGCGGGAGACCATGCGCTTTGAGATCAAAAAGCTGCAAAAGGAATTCGGCTTCACCATCATTTTCGTGACCCACGACCAGTCCGAGGCGATGGCGCTCTCAGACCGGATGCTGGTGATGGACATGGGAAATATCCAGCAGATCGGCACGCCCCTGGAGCTCTACAACAACCCAAAGAACCGGTTTGTGCACAGCTTCCTGGGCCAGTCCAATTTCACCCACGTGAAGATAAAGGGCGGAAAAGCCTACTGCCAGGGCGACAGCTCCCGGGTGGTGTGGGACGCCCCCGCGGGCACAAAGGACGGGGAAATGCTCATGGCCACGCGCCCCAACACCATCGACATCAACCGCAGTGAGGGATTTTGCACCAAAATCATTAAGCGGGTGTTCCGCACCGATTTTGTGGAGTACCTGGTCCAGGTGGGCGACGACGTCCTGCGGGTTCAGACGCCCCACCGCAACCTCTTTTCCGAGGGCGAGGAGTGCTTCCTGCGTTTCCCCAGCCCCATGTGGTATCCCGCCCAGGAGGAGGGAGCCGATGAGGAGCGGGCGAAGCGCATGATTGTGTAGGCTTTGGATCAAAAACAGACGGATAACCAAAGGACCTCGATTCGCTTCGGCGTCTGGAGGCCCTTTTTCTGATATTATAACGGAGCCAATACCTCAAAATCCAGCGTCCCCCGCTCCGTCCCGTTCACAATCAGCGTAACCGAGTGCACGCCCGGATAATGCTTTCTCGTACTGACGTCCGCAAAGGAATGGATTTTCGTGTAAGTTTTTTTGGTACGTTCCTTTAAAGAAAGCTCGGAAATCTGGAAAATCTTCCGGTTCCGCCTGCCGTTCGCCTTCTGATAATCGACCCCGTATTCCAGCCGCACCTTCGCAGCCGCCTCCGTCTCAACCGTGAAGGAGAAGGCCAGCTCCTGCCCGATGGCAACAGAAGCAGCGCCCAGCGCAAAGCCGTAAACCTTCACGCTGCCGGGGTCCGAAAAACCGAAGAGGTCCATCACCTCCCGATTGCCTTTTTTGAGCAGGGTCCGGCAGCCGTGTTTTACAATCCAGTCCGTGCGCTCATCCCTGCCGTACCAGTCCCTGGCGATCCGGGCGACCAGTTCGGGATGGTTTTTGGAAATGTCGTTTAAGTTGTTGGCCACGCTTTTGCGGACGTAGAGCGACGGATCGGCTTTCAGCTGTTCCAGGATCGCCAGCACCGGGGAGGGATCTTTTTGGAAGCGGGGCAGCGCCTGTCCCCAGGGAAGCCGGGGGCGGCAGCCCTCGCTGGCCAACCGCCGGATATGTTCGTTGGCGTGTCTGGCCCAGGCGGACATCTGCTCCATCATGCGCGCCTCGTGGCTGATGATAAAGGGCCTCACGGCAAATTCCGAGGAGGAGAAAACGGTATAACGCTCCAGCGCCGCCATGGATAAATCCCAATGGCGCTCGTCCTGCCCGTAGACTTCCACAAAATCCGGGAAGCACATGAGCGTAAAGTCGTTAAACCCCTCCGGGTATCCCGCGGCCACCTGATCCAGCACGCCCAGGGCCTGTCCGTAATCGGCGGGCAGATAGTTCCCAAGATTCACGGCGATCTGCCGCATACGGGCCTTCAATTCCAGCGATTCCCAGGTCCCGTCCATCACGCTGCGCACAAAATCATCCGCCTGAAAGGGATGATAGACGGCCTGAATCCGCGAGGCCAGCTCACGGATGGATTCCTCATTATATTTGTTTTTCAGCAATTCAGGCATATAGTTCCCCTTTTAAAATGCATTTGGCCGGGAGTCCCCGCGTGGAACAATGCGGCGGAGGCCCCCGCCATGGTTGTCAGATTCCCATCGTCCGAAAACGGACGTCTGATTTTGATTATACCGTAGATTGTCCGCAAAGACAAAAGAAATTCCCGCACTGCGGCGCGAATGCACCACAACGCGGGAATTTTGTATGCGACAATTTTTTATACGATAATTTTTTATACGATAATTTTGCCTGCGTGAACCACGAATGTTAAAACTGGAAAATACTGTAAACCCCAACAAAGGCAAACACTACGCTCACCAGCACGCTGACGATGGAGGTCAAAAATAACCGAACGAACAGCTTGTTGGTATCCTGGTCGCCCTTGTCCTTGGTGAAGATGGCGTACTGGGCCATGATGCCTGCGCCGCCGGTGGAGGCGGGGCTGAACGCGGCCAGGAAGGAGGTGATGGTGATGCTGGTGATTAACGGTGCGTACCCAGCGCCGGGGAACTGCTCCAGGATGCCGGTGATGGTGGGGATCAGCGCGGGCATCACCACGCCCGTGGTGGAGCTGAACCAGCTCATGACGCCGGAAGCCAGGGCGATGATGGGCTTGACGGTGGAACCGCTCATGATGGAGGTGAGGCCCTCCACCAGGAGGTCGATGCCGCCCAGGGCCTTGACCACCGCCATCAGCATGTTCACGCCGCAGACCAGGATGAAGGTGCCCCAGGGCATGATCTTGATGGCTGCCTTGTCGCTCGCCACGCCGAAGATGCACAGGATGATAGCGGCCAGGGGAGCCGCAAGGCCGATGTTGACGCCGAAGGCGAATACCACGACCACCACGGCCAGGCAGGCCAGAAGGGTCATTTTCTGGTTCCGGTCAAAGGGGCGGACGTCGTCCAGCATGGCCAGCTGTTCCGTTCCCGGCTTGTAAAGCTTGTACAGGAAGAAAAAGCCCAGGGTGAGGACCAGCCATACCAGCGCGCACTCTGCGAATAAGGACCAGGAGAACTGCCCTGCGTAGGGCGTTTCCGCGATCAGGCCCGCCGCGATGATGCCCCCGTTGGCGATGGGGGACATACAGCCTAAGTTGCAGGCCATGGTGATGATCAGACCCATGGCGATTACGTCGATGCCCAGCTCCACGGCCAGGGCGATGCCAAGGGGAAGGATAATGGAGAAGGTGGGGATATTTCCACAGCCCGCGGCCGCCAGGAGAAACGTCATGGCGGAGAGGAGCAGCGGGATACACCAGGTATTTTTGCCTACCATGCGGAGCATTTTTTTGGCCAAAAGGTCCATGGTTCCGTTGTTCACCGCCATGCTGAACAAAAATGCGGGGCCCACCAGCGAGATAAACAGGCTGGTGCTGAAGTTGGAGATTACGGTCTTATCCGGTATTCCGCCAATTCTGGCGATGATGAGCGCCATGCCCATGGCCAGAAAGCCCATGTTGACCTTTTTCCAGAAGCCCAGAACCAGCACGGCGACGAGAAACAGCAGTGACAGCAAAGCTAAACTATTCATAATGATATATACCTCCCGATTGTAAAGAGACCGCGCCAAAGCGCGGCTCTTTCTTTAGCTGAATGTAACAGGCCGGCAGCCGATTATTTAAATATCGTCCTTATGGGCCAGGGAATCGATTTTCGCATCAAAATCCAGAATGCAGCGGTTGAATTTGTCCGCTTCCAGAAGCGGGAACAGGTGGTGGTTGCACTCCGTGAATTCATAGCAGAGGGCCAGCGGGGAGCGGGTCATGCGGCGCACCGCCTCGTGGCCGGACTCCCAGGCGTCGTGGTAGGCCGAGTGGGAGACAAACGCCGCCACCGGGATGGTCCGGTTTTCCAGGGGCGTCATATTGTCCGTGAAATAGGTGTCCATGTGGTATTCCACGCCCACCCACGGCGGAATCTGGAGCATGCTCTCCTGCATGTTGTCCGCGTCCTCCGGCTCCAGCGGGGAGGAGGCCCGGGCTTTGGCTGCATAGGAAACGGGATCGTTGATATAGGGCATCATGCGCTCGTACCAGCCGTCGATATTGTAGTGGCTGGCCTTATGGCTGTTCCAGTCCGCGTCGCTGAAGGCGAACAGGGAAGCGTCCACAAGGATCAGGCCCCGGAGCGCGTGTTCTTCCTGGGTGTTGGCGTAGGTGGCCGCCACGGCCCCGCCCAGGGAGTGGCCCACTAAGAGCACGTCCTGAAGGCCCAGATGATCGATCAGTTCCCGCACGTCCTGGGCCATGCGGACCTGGCGGTTCCCGCCGGGAACCTTCATGGAGCGCCCGTGGCCCCGCAGGTCCAGGCAGATGACCTGGTGTCCTTCGGAGAGAACCGGGACGCTGTGGCGCCACATTTTTAAGGATTCCCCAAAACCGGGCAGAAGCAGAATCGGCTTTCCGCTGCCGTGCATTTCATAGTAAAGCCATAAACCGTCAGATGTCTGAAAAAAATTGTCTTTCGTGGCCAAATCATTCCCCTCCAAACTGTTATATAGTTGTATAATTGATAATTTGATTGTAAAGAGCCGCGACACTTCGTTTACTACTTCAATATAACATGTGGGGATTGAGAAAAACAAATTCATATTTACCATAAAAATTATGAATTTTAGCCATAGTTTTGTGGGCATGTTCCACAAAAAGTCCCCCTCTGCAAATTAGTGCTCCTGAGGGGGATTTATTGCTTATGTAAAATCTTTCACGATCTTAATATACTCCTGGGCGTGATACGGCAGATAGCTGCCCTTGCGGTAGGCAGCCACAAAATCCACCGTGCTGTTGGGGCTTCCCACGGAGAAGCAGCGGACCGGCTGGGTCAGCCGGATATGCTTCAAATGGGTCTCGCAGACAAAGGACAGGCCGTAGCGCTTGCTGACCAGCTCCGCGCCCGCGCTGATGTTGCGGGTCTGCAATTTGATGTGGGGCTGGATCTTGTGCTCTTTAAAGAGGCGGTTCACGATCTGGCGGGTGCGCTGCTCGGGCAGCTGCACGATAAATGGCTCGTCGGCCGCCAGGCGCAGGTCGAACCAGGGATAGCGGCAGTTCTCCCGCTCCTCGCCCAGTTCGGCCAGGGGATGGTCCTCAGGCATGATCAGGACGATCTCCTCGTGGCTGATAATCTGCCATTCGATATCCGGGCTTTTCACCGGCAGGTTGAAAAACGCCAGGTCCGTCTCCCCGCTGAGGATCATGGATTCCAGGACGCCGGAGTTCTCTTCCATAATATCCAAATGCACGTTGGGATATAAGCTGTTGAAGATGGGAAGGGTGCAGGGCAGCATGTAGGTGCCGCGCATGACCGGGAAGGCCACCTTCAGCACGCCCACATTGGAGCGCACGATATCGTTCATCTCCTGGTCCAGTTCCTTCTTGATATTGAGAATCTCCGTGGCCTTGGCCACGTATCGCTGCCCGGCGTAGGTCAGGGTGAACTTGTTGCCCAGCTTCTTAAACAGCTTCTGGCCCATGTCCGCCTCCAGGTGCTGGATGAACTTGGTCAGGGTCGGCTGGGTGATGTAGAGAGAATCCGCCGCCTTGGTGATATTCTGGTATTTTGCAACAGCGATAATATAGGTCAGGTCTTTAAAATCCATTTTCAAATCCCCCTTCGCAGAGATACGGATTCTTCCGGTACAGATTTAACAGTCCTCAGCCTCAGACCGGGCCGTCAAAATCATCATATCACAAACTATGGTAAAAAACCATAATTTTTATGAAAAATATGAATTAGACTTATGGGAAGGAAGGGGATATAATGAGCCCATACAAGACGGATCGATTCCTTGCAATGAAAAAAATACATAGAGGCAGCCGCCGGAACCGGCGAAATGAATCCGGTGAAATGAACCCGGTAAAATGAATCCGGCAGCGGCCTGTGTGAGAAGAAAGAAATGTTTGAGGAGGTAAGGTATGAATTATGAAGTGTTGTCGGTAGTATTTCTGTTTGCGGTCGTGGCACTGGGGTTCTGGCGCAAGTGCAATATCGGAATCCTGGCGGTCGGTTTTTCACTGATCATAGGAAAGATCGGCGGGATGTCTAATTCCCAGATTCTAGGAGGTTTTGACGCGAAACTCTTTATCACGCTGGTCGGCGTCACATTCCTGTTCGGCATCGCCCAGAGCAACGGCACGCTGGAGCTGATCGCCAAGCGTGCGGTGGGACTGGCTGGAAACCGCACCTATCTGGTGCCGGTGATTCTCTTCCTGGTGACCGGCCTTCTGTCGGCCATCGGCCCCGGAAATATTCCGGTAGGAGCACTGATGACGGTTGTGGCAGTCACCATCGCAGTGGAAATGGGGGAGAATCCCCTGCTGTTCGCACTGGCGGCCAAGGTTGCGGCCAACGGCTTCACCATCACGCCCCTTGCGCCTGCGGGCGTTCTGACCATGTCACTGTCGGAGACTGCCGGATATACCGATATCATTATGCCGGTTATGCTCAACGTCATGCTGTGGGCCGTGATCATGATGATCGGATTTTCCATTCATTATAAGATTTACCGAATCAAACCCGGCGCCGTGGCTGTGGGCGGCGCGATCAGCGAGAAAAAGCCGGTCACCCGGGATCAGTGGATCACCATTATCGGCATGTGCGTCATGGTATATCTCGTCATGTTCCGCCGCCTGGACGTGGGCCTCACCTCCTTCTTTGTAGCGGCCGTGCTGGTTCTTCTGGGCGTTGCCAAAGAGAAACAGGCCCTGGCCAAGATCCCCTGGGGAACCCTGCTTCTGATCTGCGGCGTGGGCGTTCTGATGAATGTGGTAATTGAAATGGGCGGCATCGACCTGATCTCCGAAGCGCTGCTGGCGATCATGACCCCTGCGACGGCTGCTCCGATCATCGCGTTCATTTCCTCGATCCTGTCGTTCTTCAGCAGCACCACCGGCGTGGTAATCCCGACCATGGTCCCCACCATCGGAACCATCGTGGATTCCCTGGGAACGGGAAGCGCCGGATTTATCAGCCTGACCAGCGTAATGATTTCCTCATCCCTGTCCTCCGCGTTCAGCCCCGCATCCACCGGAGGCGGCCTGATCCTGGCTGCTTACATGGCGGCCTCCAATTCGGAGAATAAGGAGCAGGAGCAGCAGAAGCTGTTCGGACGGCTGTTTATGATTGCCATTGCCTGCGTAATCGCCAATATCATTCTTTCGGCCGTGGGCGTATACGGAATTATCAAATAAGGGAGGAAACGGAAAATGGACAGAGCAAACGCAGTTCCCTGCACCGTGATGCGGGGAGGCACCAGTAAGGGACTGTATTTTTTAAAGAAGGATCTGCCGGAGGATGGGCAGCAGCGGGACGCGCTGCTCATGCGGATCATGGGAAGCCCGGACCCCAAGCAGATCGACGGCCTGGGAGGGGCCGCCTCGGTGACCAGCAAGGTGGCAATCGTCTCCAGGTCCGAGCGGCCCGGAGTGGACGTGGACTACACCTTTGCCCAGGTCGCCGTGGATAAGCCCCTGGTCAGCTACAAGGGCAACTGCGGAAACATTTCCTCCGGCGTCGGCCCCTTCGCCCTGGAGAAGGGATTGGTCAATCCCAAAGAGCCGGTGACCACCGTTCGGATCTACAATACCAACACCGATAAGGTGATCGAGGCCCAGGTCCAGGTGGAGAACGGCAGAGTACAATACGATGGCGACTTTGCCATTGCAGGCGTGCCGGGCACAGCGGCTCCCATCAAGCTGAGCTTTCTCGATCCCATGGGCTCCGTGACCGGAAAGCTGCTGCCCACGGGAAATGCCTCGGATATGTTGGATATCCCCGGCTTCGGCCAGGTTGAGGTCTCCATCGTGGACGCCGCTAACCCGCTGGTATTTGTGCCCGCAAAGGCCGTGGGACTGTCGGGGACCGAGCTTCCGGCGCAGATCGACGGCGACCCGGAAATGCTCCGGCTTTTGGAGACGGTCAGAGGGGCTGCGGCTTTAAAATTGGGATTTGTTTCCAGTATCGAGCGCTCCGCCTGGGAAAGCCCGGCGGTGCCCAAAATGACCATTGTGGCGGAACCCAAGGATTATGAAGCGACCTCCGGCACGGCCATCAGCCAGGATCAGATCGACCTGACGGCCCGGATGATGTCCATGCAGAAAACCCATCCCACCTACGCCATGACCGGAGCCATGTGCACCGCGGCTGCGGCCGTGATCCCGGGAACCGTGGTCAACCGCGCCTTGAGAACGGATGCGGACCCGGAACGACTGCGCATCGGCCATCCTGGCGGGATTCTGGAAGCGGGTGTGGAATTTGAACCTGAAAACGGCTCGGTCCGCATCGTCAAAACCTCCGGTTTCAGGACCGCGCACCTTCTGATGGAAGGGAAAACATACTGTTAAAAAAATTTAAAAAAATGCCGAATAGAGAGCTGAAAGTTAGACATACTAACCGTGTAACCAAAAAAGCTTTTTAGGAGGTAAAAAAATGAACAACAGAAATAACTTCAACAATGACGCTGAGAATTACAGCAGCCAGAACAGCTCCCAGAACAGCAGCCGTAACAATTCTCAGAACAGCTCTCAGAACAACAGCCAGAACAGTTCTCAGAACTCCTCTCAGAACAGCAGCCGCAACAACTCTCAGAACAGCTCTCAGAACTCTTCTCAGAACAGCAGCCGCAACAGTTCTCAGAACAGCTCTCAGAACAGCAGCCGCAACAGCTCTCAGAACAACGAGCGCTAATTATAGCGGATTATTCCGGCGGTTTTCAATCGAGAACACGATGAGCAGAACCCGGTTTGTGATGAACATCACAGGCCGGGTTTTTTCAGCTGCGTCCACAGCCTCTTTCCGGGTCCGGCTGGGCTCTCACGCTTCAGGGACAGGTCTCATATAATGATAGTAGTACATGGCCTGTCTCGGATGTCCGGGCCGGAAAGGATGGAATATTATGGAATTTCCAATGATATCATACAGAGAACTGGATCAGTGGCTGGAACAGGGAGGCGCTTTTTTGCTGGTGGATTTGAGAGAGCCGCATCAGTACAACCGGGAACGGATCTGGGGCAGCATAAACATTCCCTACGAGGAGCTGGAACAGCGCCTTGACGAGCTGCCGAAGGATTACACCCTGGTATTTTACTGCGACCGGGGAGCCAAGAGCATGCTGGCCTGCCGGGATCTGGGGAGAATGGGTTACCGCTGTGTGGATCTGGCCGGAGGAATGCTCTATTACCGGGGAAAATTCATTGACAGAAGGGCCCCAGGGGCTATAGAATAGAGAGGTGAAAAATACGGGAAAAGAGGAGAAACCGCATGAAACTCATGTTTGCATCCGATATACACGGCTCCGCCTTCTATTGCAAGCGGATGCTGGAACTCTATAAAAATTCGGGGGCGGAGCGCCTGGTGCTGCTGGGCGACATTCTGTACCACGGCCCGAGGAACGACCTCCCAAAGGAGTATGCGCCCAAGGAGGTCATCGCCATGTTAAATCCCCTTAAAGATGAACTTCTGGCAGTGCGCGGAAACTGCGACACCGAGGTGGACCAGATGGTGCTGGAGTTCCCGATTCTGGCGGACTACTGCCTCCTGATGGTGGGGCAAACGCGCATGTACGCCACCCACGGCCATGTGTACAACGAGAACCATCTGCCGCCCTTAACGGACGGGGACGCGCTGATTCACGGCCACACCCACCTGCTGGAGGCCAAGGAGATCACCGCAGAGGATGGGAGGCGTATAAAGATACTCAACCCCGGCTCCGTGTCCATTCCCAAGGGCGGGAATCCGGCCACCTACGCGCTGCTGGAGGACGGAGTGTTTACGATTCTTACCCTGGACGGGGAAATTGTCAGGCAGATCAGCCTGTAGAGAAAGAGTGAGGAACGAAGATTGAAACGTACATTTGAACTGATCGCCCCCTGCCATTTCGGCCTGGAGGCTGTGTTGAAGAAAGAGATACTGGACCTGGGCTATGAGATTTCCCTGGTGGAGGACGGAAGAGTGACCTTTATCGGCGACGAGGAGGCCGTCTGCCGGGCCAACGTGTTTTTGCGCACCGCGGAGCGGGTGCTCTTAAAGGTGGGCTCCTTTGAGGCCAGAACCTTTGAGGAGCTGTTCCAGGGGACCCGGGAGATTCCGTGGGAGGAGTATATACCCCAGGATGGAAAATTCTGGGTGGCCAAGGCGTCCTCCATCAAGAGCAAGCTGTTCAGCCCGTCGGACATCCAGTCCATTATGAAAAAGGCCATGGTGGAGCGGATGAAGGGCCATTACAACGTGACCTGGTTCCCGGAGGACGGGGCCAGCTTTCCGCTGCGTGTTTTTCTGTACAAGGACGTGGTGACCGTCGGAATCGACACCAGCGGCGACTCCCTGCACAAGCGGGGCTACCGCACCCTGACGGCCAAGGCCCCCATCACGGAGACTCTTGCTGCGGCGCTGATCCTTCTGACACCCTGGAACCGGGACCGGATTCTGGTGGATCCCTTCTGCGGCAGCGGAACCTTCCCCATCGAGGCGGCTATGATGGCGGCCAACATGGCCCCCGGCATGAACCGCTCCTTTTTGGCGGAGGACTGGAAGGGCCTGGTGCCGCGCAAATTCTGGTACGAGGTCATGGACGAGGCGAATGAATTAGTGGAGCGGGACGTGAAGGTGGATATCCAGGGCTATGACATCGACGGCGATATCGTGAAGGCGGCCAGGGCCAACGCGGCCCAGGCTGGCGTGGATCACATGATTCATTTCCAGGAGCGGCCGGTGAGCGCTCTGAGCCACCCCAAAAAGTACGGGTTCGTGATTTCCAATCCCCCCTACGGCGAGCGTCTTGAGGACAAAGCCAGCCTTCCGGCGCTGTACCGGGAGATCGGGGAGCGTTACCGCGCGCTGGACGCCTGGTCCATGTATCTGATCACGTCCTACGAGGATGCGGAGAAATACATCGGGCGGAAGGCGGACAAAAACCGCAAGATTTATAACGGGATGCTTAAGACCTATTTTTACCAGTTTATGGGCCCCAGGCCTCCCAGACGGAATCAGGAGAACCGAACTATTGAGACAGAAACAGAATAGAAGGAAATCCAGGAGCCGCAGCCTCTGTCTGGCCCTGGCTCTCAGCCTGGGACTGACCGCAGGGTGCAGCCGCTGGCAGCCGGACGGCGGCAACGGCGCGCAGGCACAGCAGAACGGCGGCGCAGAAAGCGGAAATGCGGACGGCGGCGGAAACGGGTGGAATCCGGGCGGCGGGGATGGCGGCGCGGGAAGCGGAGCGGCAGGCGGCGGAAACGGAGCAGGCGGCGGAGCGTCGAACAGCGGAAACGGCGCGGCGAACGGCGGGACCGGAGCGGCGGGCGGCGGAAACGGCGTGGGCGGCGGT